>CESF01083472.1_pt1 | contig 254734 bp, 252 predicted proteins | sample 356331 | NCBI WGS metagenome assembly CESF01 (sample SAMEA2621779, study PRJEB7988) | marine metagenome | biome: marine biome (ENVO:00000447); feature: surface water layer (ENVO:00002042); material: "saline water (ENVO:00002010), including plankton (ENVO:xxxxxxxx)" | depth 5 m
TTGCTCATGCTTCACAAATCACTCGAAGTGACGTTATGTTGTTTGCTCTGTTTTAATTGGCACAAACTACTCTTTTATGCTTTGCTTTATGTGATACTGAAACTAGTTCAGTGTGACACATTATGTTTTTTATCGTGTCGTCAGTTCGAGTGAAATTGCTTTTTTTGCAATTTTGTATCGAGAACCTTTTTTGTTGCGCTTCTCGATACAATTTGCTCATGCTTCACAAATCACTCGAAGTGACGTTATGTTTTGTTTGCTTTAAGTATGACGTGTGTTACAATCTAACTTCGATATTATTTTCTCTTAATTCTTCTTTTAAATCTTGAATTGCAATTTCACCAAAATGAAACACACTTGCTGCCAAAGCAGCGTCAGACTTCCCAACTTTAAAGGTGTCTACAAAATGTTGTACTGTCCCTGCGCCTCCTGAAGCTATTATTGGAATATTTAAAGTTTCAGATAATCTCGCTAACGCTTCATTTGCAAAACCAGCTTTTGTTCCATCATTATTCATAGATGTAAACAAAATCTCTCCTGCACCTCTAGTTTCAACTTCTTTAGCCCAATCAAACAAATTTAATTCGGTTGGAATACTTCCACCAGCCAAATGTACAATCCATTCGCCATCAATTTGCTTTGCATCAATAGCAACCACAACACATTGACTCCCAAATTTATTGGCCAATTCGTTAACTAATTCTGGTCTTTTTACTGCTGAAGAATTGATAGACACTTTATCAGCGCCAGATTTTAATAACACATCAACATCTGCTATTGAAGAAATACCACCTCCAACCGTAAACGGAATATTAACATGTTCTGCTACTTTTAAGACCATATCAATCATGGTTTTTCGACCTTCTAATGTTGCCGAAATATCTAAAAAGACTAATTCGTCAGCTCCTTTTAAGGCATATTGCTTCGCTAATTCTACAGGATCTCCTGCATCACGTAGGTTTACAAAATTGACACCTTTAACGGTTCTTCCGTCTTTAATGTCTAAACATGGTATGATTCGTTTTGTAAGCATATTTAGGTCCTCGAAATCAAGGTTTATTATTAATTATTATACTACTATATTTTATTTTAGAGACACTTCGACTGCGCTCAGTGTGACGTTAAAATTCTAATTTTCAATGCTACGATAGCATTCTAATCACTATTATAAAAAGCGTTCTAATTCTTTTAAAGTAATTCTATTTTCGTACAGTGCTTTTCCAATAATAACACCTTCACATCCAATCTCTGCTAGCTTTTCTAAGTCTTCAATAGTTGTTACTCCTCCTGAAGCTATCAACTTAACGGACTGACCAGAACTGTCATTACTACATTGTTCAATAATATTTTTATACAACTCTAAAGAAGGACCTTCTAACATCCCATCTTTAGAAATATCTGTACAAACTACATATTGAATGCCCTGCTTTTGATAATCTTTTATAAACGGAATCACCTCCAAGCTACTCTCTTCCAACCAACCGCTAATTGCAATTTTCTGGTTATTACAATCCGCACCAAGAATAATTTTCTGAGAACCATACTTGCGTATCCAACCTTCAAAAGCATCTCTATTTTTAACAGCTATACTTCCTCCTGTAATTTGTTTAGCTCCAGAGTTAAATGCTGTTATAATATCATTATCGGACTTTAAACCACCTCCAAAATCGATTTTAAGATTGGTTTTAGAGGCTACCTGCTCTAACACTTTATAGTTTACTACATGAGATGCTTTTGCACCTTCTAAGTCAACCATATGCAAATATTCTATTCCTGCATCTTCAAATTGTTTAGCGACTTCTAATGGATTTTCGTTATAGATTTTTGTGGTATTGTAATTTCCTTTAGTCAAACGTACACACTTTCCTTCTATAATGTCAATTGCTGGTATTATTCTCATATCTCTTGCCCACAAAAGTGGAAATTATTTTTTTTGTTACTATTTATTTTAAATTAAAACCTTTCGACTACGCTCAAGGTGACAACACGAAGAATTATAGCTCGATAAAATTCTTTAATATTTGTTCTCCTGCAGTACTACTTTTTTCAAGGTGAAATTGTACCCCATAAAAATTATTATGTTGTAAAGCCGAAGCAAAATCTATACTATAAGTAGTAGTTGCGATACTTTCTTTACAATTTTCGGCATAAAAACTATGTACGGAATACATAAACTCTTGATTTTTTACATCTTTAAACAAGTCCGACTTTAAATCTGTAATAGTATTCCAACCCATTTGTGGTACTTTAACCGAGTTGTCAAAACGCTTAACAGCTACATCAAAAATACCTAAACCTTCTGTATTGCCTTCTTCAGACGATTTACACATTAATTGCATGCCTAAGCAAATTCCTAATACAGGTTGCGTTAACATCGGAATCAATACGTCCAAACCACTTGCTTTTAGCATAGCCATTGCAGAGCTAGCCTCTCCAACTCCGGGAAAAATCACTTTATCTGCTGCTTTGATTTCTGCTGGATTATTGGACAATATAGCGTCATACCCCAAGCGTTTAAAAGCAAATTGTATGCTTTTTATATTTCCTGCTCCGTAATCTATAATTACTAGTTTCATTATAACATCCCTTTTGTTGATGGTAAAAACATTTTGTTAGAATCGCGTTTTACTGCCATTTTCATAGCTTTTGCAAATGCTTTAAAAATACCTTCTATTTTGTGGTGCTCATTTATACCTTCTGCTTTAATATTCAAATTACATTTTGCACCATCTGTAAACGACTTAAACAGGTGGAAAAACATTTCAGTTGGCATGTCTCCAATTTTTTCACGCTTAAAATCAGCGTCCCACTCTAACCAGTTTCTACCACCAAAATCAACTGCTACCTGCGCTAAACAGTCATCCATTGGTAAACAAAAACCATAACGCTCTATGCCCAATTTATTACCCAACGCTTTATTAAATAACTCACCTAAAGCAATCATTGTATCTTCAATAGTGTGGTGCTCATCAACTTCTAAATCGCCTTCAACTTTAATGGTTAAATCCATTGCACCATGCCGACCAATTTGGTCTAACATATGGTCAAAAAAGGATAAACCAGTATCAATATTATTTTTACCAGAACCGTCTAAATTTACTTTAATGTAAATTTTAGTTTCGTTAGTATTTCTAGTAATTTCTTCAACACGATCTTCTAATTTTAAAAACTCGTAGATAGCTTCCCAATCTGTGCTTGTCAATGCGATACAATCAATAATAGCTTGTTTTGACGTTTCAATTTCATCAGCACCTAATTCTGGATCTTCAGACAAAAAGATACCTTTTGCTCCTAGGTTTTTAGCTAATTCCATATCAGTGATGCGGTCTCCTAAAACAAAACTATTTTCTAAATCGTACTTTTCTTTATCAAAATACTGCGTTAATAAACCTGTTCTGGGCTTACGCGTTTCTGCATTTTCATGCGGAAATGTTTTATCTATATACACATCCGTAAACACAACGCCTTCCTTTTCAAAAGCAGTTATTACTTTATTTTGTGCAGGCCAAAAGGTGTCTTCCGGAAAAGAATCTGTTCCTAAGCCATCCTGATTAGTAACCATTACCAACTCGTAATCCAATTCTGAAGCTATTTTAGCCATGTATTGAAACACTTTTGGGTAAAACTCTAGCTTCTCTAAACTATCTAGTTGATAATCTACGGGTGGCTCTAATACCAATGTTCCGTCTCTGTCTATGAATAATACTTTTTTCATGTGCTATTTTTTGTAGTGAGATTCTGAAAAACGTTCAGAATAACGCGTTATACTCTTTTTAATGCTTCGATTAATTTGCTGTTTTCTTCTGGTGTACCAACAGTTATACGAACGCAGTTTTTAACTTGTGTATTTCTATTTCTAATAATTACTTTTTCCTCGATTAAGTATTGATACGTTTTATTAGCATCATCAACTTCAACTAACAAAAAATTAGCATCTGTAGTGTATATTTTCTTTACTATATCCAATTTGATTAAAGCGTCTTTTAACTTTTTTCTTTCTTCAAGAATAGTATCAATATTTTTAGTGACTTCTTCTAAGTTATTTAAACTACTTAAAACCGCTTTTTGGTTTAATGTACTAACATTATAAGGTGGTTTTACACGGTTATAAAGTGCAATTATAGCTTGGCTTGCATAAGCAACACCTACTCTAACACCTGCTAAACCCCAAGCTTTACTAAAGGTTTGACTAACAATTAAATTATCGTATTTATCAATGTTTTTAATAAATGACGCTTGCGCACTAAAGTCAATATAAGCCTCGTCCACAATCACGATACCATTAAAATTTTCTAAAATATATTCAATATCTTCAGGATTTAAACTGTTTCCTGTTGGGTTATTAGGCGAACAGATAAAAATGATTTTTAAATCTTCAAAATCTAAATACGGTTGTAGCTGATTTAAATTAATCTGAAAATCGTTAATCAACGGTTGTTCAATAACCTCAATATTATTAATATTAGCTGATACATCATACATTCCGTAGGTCGGTGTAAAGGTTAAGACCTTATCTTTTCCAGGTTCGCAAAAAATACGAAATGCTAAATCTATAACTTCATCACTACCATTACCAATAAAAATTTGATCAGTTTCTACATTTTTAATAGCAGATAACTTTTGTTTTATTTCTATTTGTTGTGGATCTGGATATCTGTTTAAATCTCCAAATGGATTCTCGTTTGCATCAAGAAAAACATCTGCAGTCCCTTTAAACTCATCTCTTGCAGAAGAATAGGCTTTTAGAGCTTTAATGTTAGCTCTAACAAGGTTGTTTATGTTTAAATTTTTGTCCATTTTTTATTTTTACTAATTGTATTGATAGTAATCTGTTATTTTATTCTTGTGTGATACTGAAACGAGTTCAGTATGACGTTGCGATAATATTTAATCTTTAAATAATCATTCACAATTTATATTTCATGATTAATGAATCTTATTTCTTAAATCTTGTTTAATCCATCACGTCACACTGAATTTATTTCAGTGTCCCATTATTTATACTTGTGTGATACTGAAACTAGTTCAGTATGACGTGGCATTATTTTAAATCCTTTAATCGAATAGTCACCGCGTTTTTATGCGCTTGTAATCCTTCGGCTTCAGCCATTAACTCTATAGTATTACCAATATTTAGTAATCCCTGTTTTGTTATATTTTGAAAGGTAATCGCTTTTGTAAAACTATCTAAATTCACACCAGAATAGGCTTTACTAAATCCATTAGTTGGTAAAGTGTGATTAGTTCCGGACGCATAATCTCCTGCGCTTTCTGGGGTGTAATTACCAATAAACACTGATCCTGCATTCTCGATTCCGTCGACATAAAAGTCATTATTATCCGTACAAACAATAAAGTGTTCTGGTCCGTATTGATTAATTAAATCTAATGCTATGGCATCAGTTTCAACTAAAATAGATTTAGAATTATCTATCGCTTGTTGTGCAATATCTTGTCTTGGAAGTACCTTTAGCTGAAGCTGAATCTCTTCCGCGACAGCGTCAATTAACTTTTGAGAGGTAGACACCAAAATGACTTGGCTATCTGCTCCATGCTCGGCTTGACTTAATAAATCCGAAGCCACATAACTAGCATTTGCTGTATCATCTGCAACGACTAACAACTCACTTGGACCTGCAGGCATATCAATAGCAACACCATATTTAGTTGATAATTGCTTAGCAACAGTTACAAATTGATTTCCAGGTCCAAATATTTTATAAACCTGAGGGATAGTTTCTGTACCAAATGTTAAACCAGCAATAGCTTGGATTCCGCCAACTTTAATAATTTTAGTAACACCACAAAGTTGTGCTGCATACAAAATTTCGTTTGCAATTTTACCGTCTTTATTTGGCGGAGAACATAATACTATCTCTTTGCAACCTGCAATTTGCGCAGGCACTGCTAGCATTAAAACCGTTGAAAATAAAGGCGCTGTACCAGCAGGAATGTAAATTCCAACTTTTTGAATGGGTCTTTTTTCTTGCCAACAGTTAACACCTTCTGTGGTTTGCACACTCACTTTTTCTGTCTTTTGTGCGGTGTGGAAGGCTTCAATATTACTTTTTGCTTGCTGAATAGCTTCTTTTAATGGCTTTGAAACTTTAGCACTTGCTGCTTCAACTTCTTCAACTGTAACTACATTTAACTCTAATTTTGCACCATCAAATAATTGTGTGTACTTAGCGACTGCTTGATCACCATTACGTTGTACATCCTCAAAAATTTGAGTTACCGTAGTTTCGATATCATTTACCGTTTGGGTTGGGCGTTTTAAAATGTCTGACCACGTTGCTTTTTCTGGGTTGTTTATAGTTTTCATTATAATACCATATTATCGATTGGACAAACTAGGATGCCTTCTGCTCCATTTAATTTTAATTCGTCTATAATTTCCCAGAAATCATTTTTGTTTATTACAGAGTGGATTGAGCTCCAACCCTCTTGTGCCAATGGTAAAACTGTTGGACTTTTCATTCCTGGTAAAATGTTTATAATATCGTCCACCTTATTATTTGGTGCATTTAAAAGTACGTAACGTGATTGTCTAGCTTTTAAAACAGATTGTAATCTGAATTGTAGTTTGTCAAGTATCGCTTGATTGTCATCAGAAATTTGAGGAGATACTGCCAATACAGCTTCTGACTTTAAAATAACTTCTGCTTCTTTTAAACCGTTTTTAAATAATGTGCTTCCGCTAGATACAATATCTACAATAGCATCTGCTAATCCAATATTTGGAGCAATCTCTACAGACCCATTAATGATGTGTAAATTGGCTTTAACTCCGTTTTTCTCTAAAAATTGATTAACTGTATTTGGGTAAGATGTTGCAATGCGTTTACCTTCTAAATCTTTTACAGAATTATATTTAACACCTTTTGGCACTGCAACAGAAACTTTACAACTTGAAAACCCTAGTTTTTCAGCAATTGTTATATCGTTTCCTTTTTCGATTAAAACGTTTTCTCCAATAATAGCAACATCTACAACACCATCTTTTAAATATTGTGGAATGTCTCCATTACGTAAATAAAAAATCTCTAAAGGGAAATTTTTTGCTGAAGCTTTTAATTGGTCTTTACCATTATCTATAGAAATACCAACATCTTTAAGGATTTGCATCGAATCCTCGTTTAATCTTCCTGATTTTTGAATTGCAATTTTTAATTTACTCATTTTATTTCTTTTTAAATTTTTTAGATTTTTTTGAAAATTTGAGTAAATCTTTAGGAAAGTGTATAAAAACAAAAAACCGTTTGATTTACTCAAACGGTTTTAAATATATTTTGATTTTATTCAATACATTTCTAACTGGCTTGAGTGCTAGTATGGAAATGATGATGATGTAATTGAATAAAGTTCATGTCTTTTTTTGTTCTGTACAAAGATTGTTAAATTTAATTTTAAAAACCAAATTTATTATAAAATAATTTTAAGTTTTTATAAAAATTCTAATACTTGATTTATTGGTTACCTAAAATAATAGGCATTCCGCTATCTCCTGATCCAATCACAATTACTTTGCTATTATTAGATTCTGAAAGCTTTACAGTAGCTTCTATCCCTTTGTCTTGTAATATTTTATCAGTTAATGACGCACTTAAAATTTTGTTTGCATCAGCTTTACCTTGAGCTTCGATAATTACTTTTTCAGCCTCTTTAGCTGCAGTAACTAATCTAAACTCATACTCTAAAGATTCTTGTTCTTGTTTAAGTTTACGCTCAATTGCATCTTTAATAGTTGGAGGCAAAGTCACATCTCTAATCAAAATGTTATTTAATTGTATGTATTGTGACTCGACGATTTTTTTGGTTTCTTCAAAAATTTCATCCTGAATAGCATCACGTTTACTAGAATATAATTGCTCTGGAGTATAACGTCCTACAACGCTTCTAGCTGCACTACGTATGGCAGGTTGCAATACTCTGCTTACATATTCTCTTCCTTTTTCTTTATGTAACTTACTTAAGTTTTTATAATCAGGTTGATATAATACAGAAGCATCTAATTTAATATCCAAACCGTTTGAAGATAACACAGACATTTTTTCTGGTAATTCTTGTTGTCTAACCTCGTAATCGATAACACTGTTCCAAGGTGCTACAAAATTTATACCTTCACCAAGTGGTTCGCTATCTGGATCTACTCCACCTCCAAGTTGATACAATACTCCTGCATGACCAGAATCAATTGTTTTAACCGATTTAGCCATAATAATTAATCCTATTACTGCTGCTATTATAAAAGGAAATGCTCCTTTTGGTAATTTTTCCATAATTTTTTTTATTTTAAATTAATCCTTTAAATTTTCTGATAAACCATTCTAACGCTAAGCTTAAAGCGATAATAAATAGTAAATATGACCAATCAATCAAAGGTACAACACTTTTATTGCTTTTTTGAATGGGTTGGTAACGATTATCCATTAATAAACTATCGATTAAAGCCTCATAACTATTTATAAAATATGCTTCACCACCACTATTAGTAGCTAATTGTTGCAACTTTGTTACATCTGCGTTTAAAAATTGTTGCTCTACGTTATACTCAATAATTTTAAAAGTACCAGAAACTGAAATATTCTCTGAAGCTGAATTTACCGTAAAGTTATAGTTTCCAGATTCTAATCCGTTTAAGTTAACTTGATAACTATTTCCTTTTAAAATCAAAGGTCTATTTAAAACAGCTTGGGTTTTTGTGTTTTTTAATGAAATCACCAAGGATGCATCAGTATCAAACTCGTAATTTTTATTAAAAAACTGAGCGTTTATAACAATATTATCACTTCCGTTGTAAAATGAATTATAAGTAATATTCAATCTATTGCGACGCTTATTAGATGCCAAATATTGAACTAATTTACCAACAAAATTGTCAAACTTTAAAAAACTGTCTTCGTTAATATAACTTTGTGCTCGCCATTTCCAAATATCTTCTCCAAACAATACTGCTTCCCTAGTTCCATTAGTTTCTAAAGTGGCTAATAACGGTTGTTCTGTTTTTATACCAGATACTGTTTTATATAATATTGTTTCAAACGGTTGATTAAAAATAGACTCACCAAAAGTAGATTTTAAAGGAGGAAGATTTTCAAAATCTATATCTTCAACTATAAAAGGGTTATAATTTTTATTTAAAGAAGGTTGATATTCTTCGGTTTGCGAGGTATAATCTAAATTATAACTACCAGTCACTTTATTTAAAAATTGCCAATCTGTTTTTGCTCCAATAATAACCCATTTATTTTTGTTTTGCTTTTGTAATTCATCAAACAAAGACTTAAATAAAGCATTTGGCTGACACAGTATAACTAATTGAAAATCATTTAATTGATTTAAAATTTTATTAGGTCTTAAAAACACAACTTCACGTTGCTCATTACTTTCAATACTTTTTTTTATAGCTCCTAAATCAGGATGTAAAATAGTACTTACAATAGCAATTTTAGATTTTTGATCAATGACTTCTACAGCAAAATTTTTGTAGTTATTGGTCTTATTTTTTTCAGTATCTAACGGAATTATTTGTGCTTTGTAATTTTGCACTCCAACATCATTTGCAGGTAAAGTAAAATTTAAAACTTGACTATTATTAGATTTATCTAAAGTTATTGGTTTGGAAAAAACGGTAGCATTTCCTTTTGTGACTATAAACTTGCTAGTTATTGGTTGATTACCATTATAGACTACTATAGCTTCAATAGGAAAGTTATTTTTTAAATATGCGTATTTATTAGCATTTAGCTTACTAATCTGCAAATCTGAGTAAACTACTGTATCACCAAGGATTATTGGGTAAATAGCTTGATTATATTTTTTTGCAGAAAATTGATAATCATTACCAATAGTCTGATTACCATCTGTTACCATTATAGTTGGCGACACTGTGTTTTTATATACTTGGGTTAAGGATTTAAAAACCTTATCAACATTAGTTTGGCGATCTGCAAAAGTAAAACTATCTGCAACGGTTATATCCTCTCCAAAAGCAAACAATTTTACATTAAATTTATCAGTAACCTGAGTGTTTTTTAGAACATAGTTAGTGAATGTTTTAGCCTTATCTGCTTGATTTAAATGCTTTAACGATGCTGAATTATCTACCGCTAATATTAAGTTTGGTTTTTCAGTGTAATATTCTACTTGCTCAAATTTTGGATTTATTAGTAATAATAAGACTGAAAATAAGGTGATAAAACGTAAAAAAGCAAAAAGCGCATTATCCTTTGATGCGCTTTTTGTTTTATAATAATACTGAAATAAGGCTAATAATACAGCGATTATTCCTGCTAAAATGATATATATTATAGTATCTGTAGACACTTAATCTTCTTTTACTTTAATAATATCAAAAGCGTTCATAAAACGTTTGATATCCTTATTATTATCATTTTCTGTCAAGCATATTACTTGAGATATAAACATTATATTATCTACTAAATAAGCATTCATATAAATAAATGCCTTTTCAATTTCAATTTTAAAACTCCTTCCTGGATAACCATTGTGAGTTACTTTATTTTCAAATATTAATGTACCATTAACATTTTGCACAGCACCTTGTACCGCTGCATCAAGGACTTCATCTTCATAATTATCCGCTACATCTTCAAATTGAGATTTTGGATATGCTGATTTTATAACAGAATAAACAACATTAGTACTATTTTCTGAAGTTGCCACATGCATAATCATGTACATATCTAAAGGTCCTGCTTCCGTATCTATCACTTCAAGTGTTTGTACAGGTTGCACAGGATATTTAGCAATAAATGCATGCTCTTCGGATTTATAGTCAATCCATTCTTGAGCTGAAGCATTTAAAGTTGACACTAAAAAAAGCGTCAATATAAAAACAATGTTTTTCATGGTTTAATTATTGTAAGACAGTTTGTGGTTAACCCTATTTTAAGTTAACATTCCACCATCAACATTTATAGTTTGTCCAGTTACATAGGCAGACATATCTGATGCTAAAAACACACATACATTAGCAATATCTTCTGGTGTACCACCACGCTTAAGTGGTATAGCATTACGCCATCCTTTAACGGTTTCTTCATCTAACTTTGCAGTCATTTCAGTTTCGATAAAACCTGGTGCTATCACATTACTTCTAATATTTCTTGAGCCTAACTCTAAAGCTACAGATTTAGAAAAACCAATAATACCAGCTTTTGATGCTGCGTAGTTAGTTTGTCCAGCGTTACCTTTAACACCAACCACAGAACTCATGTTAATTATAGATCCTTTACGTTGCTTTAACATAGTACGTTGTACTGCTTTTGTCATATTAAAAACAGACTTAAGATTAACTTCAATTACTTGATCAAAATCTTGTTCACCCATTCTCATTAACAAGTTATCTTTAGTAATTCCTGCATTGTTTATTAACACATCAATGCTACCAAATTCTGCTAAAACATCCTCTGCTAATTGCTGTGCTTCGTCAAAACTTGCTGCGTTACTTTTATATCCTTTTGCTTTTACACCAAAAGCATTTAATTCTTTTTCTAACTCGTTTGCAGCCTCTACAGACGAACTGTAAGTAAATGCTACATTTGCACCTTGCTGAGCAAATACTTGAGCAATACCTTTACCAATACCTCTGGAAGCACCTGTAATAATTGCTGTTTTCCCTTCTAAAAGTTTCATTTATGATCTATTTTTTGCTTTTCGATTTAATCGAAAATATATTGTTAGTTTACTAATTCAAATATAGTAATTACAAATTGTTATGTATAAAAAAACCTCATAATTTATACAATTATGAGGTTTTAAACTATAGACTTCTTACAGCCTCTTTATGTTGTTTTAATTACATTTTAACGTCTTCTTGTTTTTCGTAATTAAATAAATAATCAACATCCATCTCTTGTACTTTTCCTAATTTATTTAGAGCTTTTAAATCCACATCTTTTTTGTTTCCAATTACCATAACGTTATAATCTTCTCCTTTTATGTTTTTATTAAAAAACTCGCGTAAATCCGCTAAAGTCATATCTTTAATTGCATTATACATAGCCTCTCTGTTATCCTCTGAGATTCCTAATTTTTGAAGTCTTTCATAACTCCAGAAAATACTAGATTTATTGATACGTTGTGCTGCTATTTGCTTTAAAGTAGACTCTTTAGCTGCATTAAACTGAGCTTCAGATTCTGGCATATCATTCATTAATCCCATCATAGCCTCCACTGCTTGTGGCATTTTGTTTGCCTGAGTACCAATGTATGCCATTACGTAATTAGAATCGTCTTTTTCTCTAGCAGTACTATAATTAGACCATGCAGAATATGCTAATGATTTAGATTCTCTAATTTCCTGAAAAACTATTGAGGATAAACCTCCTCCAAAATAGGTGTTAAATAATGTAGATGCAGCCATATTTTCTGCTTTAAAAGGTTCTCCTTTTGCTAAAAACATCATTTCGGACTGTACCATGTCAAAATCTACAAAATACACATTTCCTCCAGTTTCTTTTTCTGTAAAAGCAACTGCTTCAGGATAATCTTTAAGATCTTGATTTACTTTATGAGATTTATTTATAGCTGAAATTGCATTATCTACATCTTTACCGTAATAAAACATACGCTGTTTGTAGTTTTTTAAATCTTTAGTTAGATTTACTAATTCTTGAGGATTAATACTATTTAATTCTGTTACAGGAATGATGTTTCGTAAGCTAGAATTTTCGCCATATTTAGCATAATTCATTAAACCACTTCTTAAAATACTACCTTTATTAGTTTTATTATTTTGTCTTCCTTTAGCAATAGATTGTACGTATTTACTATATGCTTCCTGGTTTGGTACAGCATTATCCAATAATTCTTCTAATAGCTCAAGACCTTTTGGAAGATTTTCTTTTAACCCATTTAAACCAATAAAAGTTTGCTCATTACCTGTATTTACGTAATAATCTATTCCTAATTTATAAAACTCTTTTTTCAAGTCTTCATTTGAATATTTATCTGTACCTAAATACTCTAAATAACCTACTGCTAAATCTAATTTTTTGTCATTATCACTTCCCATATCAAAAATGATGTTTAAGTCAAATAAATCATTAGATTCATTTTCAATATATGATACTTTAATTCCGCTATCGGTTTTAGTTGTTTTAATAGCTGAAGCATAATCTACATAGACAGGTTTTAAAGCTTCTGACTCCATTTTATTAAAGTCTTCGATATATTTAGAATTAGCACCTCTATTAAGATTAACAGGTGTAATTCCTGGGTTTTGTACTTTTACGATTTTGTCGTCATTACCTTTACGTTTGTACGTTACAACGTAATTATCTTTGTAAAATGAATTAGCAAAATCCACCAATTGTTGTTTTGTAATCTTTTTTAAGTCGTCTAAAAAACGGACTTTGTCTTCCCATTGTTCGTTATGAATAAAAGCATCAACATAAGCATCTGCTACAGCTGTACTACTTTCAAATTGCTTTAATTGAGATTTTTTAAGATCATTGATAACTGCATCAATCATCCAATCTTCAAATTCACCTTTTTTAAGTTTGTTAATTTGATCTAACATTAAACCTTTTAACTCTTCTAACGACTGACCTTCTTTAGGTGATCCACTTAAAGAATGGTAACCATAATCGTTTAAAAATGTTGTTGAAGATCCAGCATATTGCACTAATTGCTTTTGATTTAAATTTAAATCCATCAAACCAGCGTTACCATTAGCCAAAATCATATCTGCTAAGGTTACAAGTTTTTCTTCTTCAGTATTAACTCCGCCTGTTCTGTAGGCTATAGAAATACTTTCTGCAGTTGGTCCATACACCTCGTTTTCTACTATTGCAGTTAATGGCTCTTCCTTAGGTAGTACAGGATGCTCTACTTCTTTTCTTTCAAACTTACCAAAGGTATTATTCACTTTTTGTATGGTTGATTCAAAATCTAAATCACCAACTAAAACGACTGCCATATTATTTGGTACATAATATTTATCAAAATAGTTATTAATATCTATCATAGAAGGATTTTTTAAATGCTCTGCAGTACCAATAGTAGATTGCTGACCATAAGGATGATTAGGGAATAAACCTTCTAGCATAGCTGCATAACGTTTACGACCATCATTATCTTGACCTCTATTAAACTCTTCAAAAACAGCTTCTAATTCTGTATGAAATAAACGTAAGACTACTTGTCCAAAACGCTCGCTTTCTAGTGCTAAAAATTTGTCTAATTCGTTTACCGGAATTTTATTGGTATACACTGTTTGCTCAAACCAAGTATAAGCGTTAGTACCTGTAGCACCTAAAGAGCTTGACATTTTATCATACTCATTAGCTACTGAATAGTTTGATGCTTCTAAAGACACTCGATCAATCTCTTTATAAATAGCTAGTTTATTATCTGGATCTTTTTCAGCTCTATGTTTTTCGTATAAATTAGAAATAGTGTCTAGATATTTTTTTTCAGTTTCCCAATTAACTGTACCAATCTGATCGGTACCCTTAAAGACCATGTGCTCTAAATAATGTGCTAATCCAGTAGATTCTTTGGGATCGTAATTAGAACCAGCTCTTACTGCAATGTAAGTTTGGATTTTAGGCTCATCGGTGTTTTTGCTTAAATATACTTTTAGACCATTATCTAAGGTATACAATCTTAACCCTGTCGGGTCATTAGCTACGCTTTGATAACTAAATCCATTGGCATCCTTTTGTGTTTCTGTTTTAGCTGCGGTTGTATCCGAATTACTTTTTTTGCAGCTAGCAACAAAAGTAATTACAGCTAAAGCTAAAATTAGTTTTAAATGTTTCATTTTTTGGTTGATTATGTTAATAAAAAAAGTTCGTTAGCTAAATTAAGCTAACGAACTTTAAACGTTTATTTATTTGGATTATTTTAACACATTAGTGTTAAGTAATTTAAGCCATAACTTCGGCTACTTTTTTACCAATTTCAGCTGGAGAATCTACTACGTGAATACCACATTCTCTCATAATTGCTTTTTTAGCTTGAGCTGTATCATCAGATCCACCTACAATTGCTCCTGCATGACCCATTGTACGTCCTGCTGGTGCAGTTTCTCCTGCGATAAAACCAACGATAGGTTTTTTACTTCCTGAAGCTTTGTACCAGTTAGCAGCATCTGCTTCTAATTGACCACCAATTTCACCAATCATAACAACACATTCAGTTTCTGGATCATTAATTAATAACTCAACCGCTTCTTTTGTAGTTGTTCCAATAATTGGGTCTCCACCAATACCAATTGCAGTAGTGATTCCTAATCCTTGTTTTACAACTTGATCCGCAGCTTCATACGTTAATGTACCAGATTTAGATACGATACCAACTTTTCCTTTTTTGAAAACAAAACCTGGCATAATACCAACTTTAGCTTCTCCTGGAGTGATAACGCCTGGACAGTTAGGTCCAATTAATCTACAGTCTTTGTCTTTGATATAAGCTGCTGCTTTAATCATATCTGCTACAGGAATACCTTCTGTAATACAAATAATTACTTTAATTCCTGCGTTAGCAGCTTCCATTATTGCGTCTGCTGCAAATGCTGGTGGTACAAAAATGATTGTAGTGTCTGCTCCTGCTTTATCTACAGCTTCTTGCACTGTGTTAAAAACTGGTCTGTCTAAATGAGTTTGACCACCTTTACCTGGTGTTACACCACCTACTACATTTGTTCCGTATTCAATCATTTGACCTGCGTGAAAAGTACCTTCACTACCTGTAAATCCTTGAACTATTATTTTTGAATCTTTGTTTACTAAAACGCTCATGTTTTGTATTGATTAAGAAATTTTATGTTGAATTGTTCTTTGCTATGCAAAAGTAAGTTTTTGATTGCGATTACTAAAAGTATTTTAAATTTTATTTTACGAATATGATGATAAACTAGAAGGATTTTCATCAAATAATTGACTTATTTCGTATCCTTTATATAAAAGTCCATCCTTTACTTCCCAGATTGAAATAAAATGAGCTATTGGCTCCACCTTATCAGGTCTTTCAATTGTAGCTGCATAGGCTGTATATCTAGCTGTAATGGTATTATTTTCTTTTAGTAAATGACTTAATTTATAAGTAAATGACACAAATGATTGTCTAACCTCCTTTAGCTTTTGGTCAATACCGTTATAATCTAAGGCTGTATATCCTTGACTACTATTCCAATGCAATTGACAATTTTTATCAAACATTTCAATCGCATTATCTGCTTTTGCTAAATCTAAACTATAAAAGGCTTTTACAATTGCTCTGGCTGACATCTATTTGTTTTTTAATTGTTTAATTATTTCAGGAATTCGCTTAATATATGCCAACTCTTTTAATTTTACTCTTGATTCTTCAATTGGCGTCCCAAAATAGGATTTTCCGCCTTCTATGGATTTTGTCACACCTGTTTGACCTAAAACATTAGCTTTTTTACCTATTGTAATTCCGCTAGTTGTTCCTACTTGTCCCCAAAGTGTAACTTCATCTTCAATAATACAACATCCTGCAATACCTGTTTGAGAGGCAATTAAACATTTTTTACCAATAACGGTATCATGCCCAACTTGGATTTGATTATCTAATTTAGAGCCTTCTCCAATGGTCGTGTCTCCTGTAACCCCTTTATCTATAGTACATAATGCACCAATATCTACATTATCTTGTATTACTACTCTACCTCCAGATTTTAATTGATCAAATCCTTCTGGTCTATTTTTATAATAAAAAGCACTAGCACCTAAAATACTTCCAGCATGGATGGTAACATTGTTTCCAATAACCGTGTCGTCGTATATACTTACGTTAGAATGGATTACACAATTATCTCCAATAGTAACATTATGACCTATAAAACAATTTGGTTGTATTACTGTATTTACGCCAATTTTTGCTGATGTTGATATCGCTACATTTGAACTAGTAAATGGTTTAAAATATGACGTAAGTTTATTAAAATCTCTAAAAGGATCATCACTAATTAACAATGCTTTACCTTTAGGACAATCCACCTCTTTGTTAATTAAAACAATGGTAGCTGCACTATTTAAGGCTTTATCATAGTATTTTGGGTGATCAACAAAAACAATATCTCCAGGTGTTACTACATGAATCTCGTTCATGCCTAGCACCTCAAAATTAGCATCTCCTACAAACGTACAGTCTATAATTTTTGCAATGTCTTGTAATGTATATATCTTTGGAAATTTCATTTAACTCCAGACTATTCCTTTACACGTTCTTTGTAAGTCCCTTTGTCTGTTTCAACTTTAATTTTATCGCCTTCATTAATAAATAAAGGAACGTTAACAGTTGCTCCAGTTTCTACCGTTGCAGGTTTTGTTGCATTAGTAGCAGTGTTACCTTTAACTCCCGGCTCAGTAGCTGTTACTTCTAAAATTACGGTTGCTGGCATATCTACAGAAAGTGGCATATTGTCTTCTGAATTGATTTGAATAGTAACCACTTCACCTTCTTTCATTAAATCTGGTGTATCTAAAGCAGACTCTAATAATCTAATTTGAGAATAATCCGCTTCATTCATAAAATGATAAAATTCGCCATCATTATATAAATACTGAAATTTATGTGTTTCTACTCTTACATCTTCTAATTTATGACCTGCAGAAAACGTATTATCTAACACTTTACCGTTAGTTACACTTTTCATTTTTGTTCTAACAAAAGCTGGTCCTTTACCTGGTTTAACATGTAAAAATTCAATGATTTTATAGATATCATTGTTATATCTAATACATAGTCCGTTTCTAATATCTGAAGTCGTTGCCATTTTTATTTTTTAATTTTTAATTTTTAATTTGATTTGAAATACCCTTTCATGATTCCACGATGAGAATTCTTTATAAACTGAAGAATTTCATCTCTTTCTGTCGTTGCTTCCATTTCTGCTTCAATAATAGCAGCAGCTTGCGAGTTGTTGTAATTTTTTTGGTATAAAATTCTGAATATGTCCTGAATTTCTCTAATTTTTTCAGTGGTATAACCTCTACGTCTTAAACCAACAGAATTAATTCCTACGTAAGATAGTGGCTCTCTACCTGCTTTTACAAAAGGTGGCACATCTTTACGCACCAAAGATCCTCCTGTTACAAAAGCATGACTACCTACTGAACAGAATTGGTGTACAGCTGTCATACCTGCCAAAACAACATAGTCACCTATATTTATATGTCCAGCTAAAGTTGAATTATTAGAAAATATGCAATTATTACCTACGATACAATCATGAGCAATATGGCAATATGCCATTATTAAACAGTTATCTCCAACAACAGTTTTCATTCTGTCAGTTGTACCTCTATTAATTGTAACACACTCTCTTATAGTAACATTATCACCTATGATTGTAAGTGTATCTTCATCATTATATTTTAAGTCTTGTGGTACCGCAGAAATTACAGAACCAGGAAAAATATTACAATTTTTACCGATTCTTGCGCCTTCCATAATTGTTACGTTACTACCAATCCACGTACCTTCTCCAATAATTACATTATTGCTTATAGTAGTAAATGGCTCAATAACCACATTTTTTGCGATTTTCGCTCCTGGATGAACGTATGCTAGGGGTTGGTTCATTTTTTTAGTATTATTTTACTTTTGTTATTTGTGCCATTAATTCTGCTTCTGCACATAATTTACCGTTTGCATAAGCATAACCTTGCATATGGCAAATACCACGTCTTATTGGTGTTATTAATGAACATTTAAATATTAACGTATCACCTGGCACTACTTTTTGTTTGAATTTAACATTATCCATTTTCATGAAAAAAGTTAAATAATTTTCTGGGTCTGGAACGGTACTTAAAACTAAAATACCACCTGTTTGCGCCATAGCTTCTACGATTAAAACGCCTGGCATTACTGGTGCTCCTGGAAAGTGACCTTTAAAAAACTCCTCGTTCATGGTCACATTTTTAAGACCAATAACATGATTGTCTGATAATTCAAAAACCTTATCTAGTAGTAAAAAAGGTTGTCTATGTGGTAACATGTCCATAATTTGATTAACATCCATAACCGGAGTTTGGTTTAAATCAATATTTGGTACGTTATTACGTCTTTCGTTTTTTATTAATTTGGACATTTTTTTTGCAAACTGAGTGTTTACAAAATGACCTGGTTTATTAGCAATTACTTTACCTCTAATGCGTGTTCCTATTAAAGCTAAATCACCAATAACATCTAGCAGTTTGTGTCTTGCTGCTTCATTAGGATAATGTAACGTCAAGTTATCTAAAATACCATTTGGTTTAACAGCAATCGCATCTTTATTAAAGGCTGATTTTAATTTTTCCATTGTAGAATCTGACAATTCTTTATCTACATAAACGATAGCATTATTTAAATCACCTCCTTTAATTAATCCATGCTTTAATAATGATTCTAATTCATGTAAAAAACTAAACGTCCTAGAATCTGATATATCCTTTTTAAAATCGGACATATTATTTAATGTTGCATTTTGTGTCCCTAATACTTTAGTCCCAAAATCAACCATTGTTGTAATTTGATACTCTTTTGCTGGCATTACTAAAATTTCGCTACCAGACTCTTCATCTGTGTAAGAGATAACATCGCTTACCTCATACACTTCTCTAAAGGCATCTTGTTCTTCAATACCTGCTTTTTCTAATGCTTCTACAAAAAACTTAGAAGATCCATCCATAATTGGTGGTTCTGAGTTATCTAGTTCTAAAATAGCATTATCTATATCTAAACCTACTAAAGCTGCTAATACATGTTCGCACGTTTGAATGGTAACTCCGTTTTTTTCTAAACAAGTCCCACGTTGTGTGTTAGTTACATAGTTTGCATCTGCCTCTATAACAGGGTTTCCTTCTAAATCTATTCTTTTAAAAGAAAATCCAGCATTTACTGGTGCAGGTTTAAAGGTTAATGTTACCTCTTTTCCTGTATGTAAGCCAACACCTTTAAGGGATACTTCCTTAAGTATTGTTTTTTGCTTTATGTCAGTACTAATTATTCCCATTTCCTTTTTTTTCTAATTCGTTTATTGTTTTAGCTAATTTTGGAAGATTTTTAAAATATACATAAGATTTATTCCAATCCACGTAGCTAAATGCTGGCGAACCTTGTAAAACCTCATTGTCTTTAATATTTCTACCTATTCCTGATTGTGCTTGTATTTTAACATTGTTTCCAATAGTCAAATGTCCTGCAAAACCTACTTGACCTCCTATTTGGCAATTTTCGCCAATTTTAGTTGAACCTGCAATACCTGTTTGAGCAGCTATTACTGTGTTTTTTCCAATTTCTACGTTGTGTGCTATTTGGATTTGGTTATCTAATTTGACACCTCGTCTAATTATTGTAGACCCTAAAGTAGCTCTGTCAATGGTTGTAGCTGCTCCAATGTCAACAAAATCTTCAAGTATAACGTTTCCAATTTGTGGTACTTTACTATACTCGCCTTGATCATCAGGTACAAAACCAAATCCATCTGCTCCAATTATAGCTCCAGAATTAATTACGCAATTTTTACCAATCACACAGTCTGAATAAATTTTTGCTCCAGAAAACAACACTGTATTATCGTCGATTGTAACATTGTCTCCTATATAACAATTAGGAAAAATCTTTACATTATCTCCAATTTTTACGTTGTCACCTACTACTGTAAATGCACCAATGTAAATATCCTTTCCAACTTTAGCTGTATCAGATATGGATGTTGGCTGTTCAATCCCAAACTTATTTAGCTTTACTTGATTGTAATACTCTAATAATTTTGAAAATGACTTATACGCGTCATCCACCTTAATTAAGGTACAACTAACGTTTTGCTCAGGTACAAAGTCTTTTGCTACAATAGCAATTGATGCTTTTGTAGTATATATATAATGTGTGTATTTTGGATTTGCCAAAAAGGTCAAAGCGCCTTCTACACCTTCTTCTATTTTAGATAATTTAGATACCTCTACTTGAGGATTGCCTTCTACGACGCCATCTAAAATACCTGCTATTTGTTCTGCGGTAAATTTCATTGTCAACAAAAATAGAAAAAATGTGCTAAAGTTGGTCTTTTGGATAGCATATATAATATTTAGTCACTGGTTTTGACAACGCTTTTAAGCTAAGTTGGTCTGAAGCCTTAACTATATCCTCAACTTTACCATTTTTATGTAAGATATTTATATTTTGTTTTTTTCTTGAATATGCTTGATTACTAATCTGTCCTGTAAACACAAAATAGTCTGCATCTGCATCAGTAATATTATATTTTGATTGCAAATTAGCTTTATGTGCTATTAAAACGTCTTTTGAAATTGGTTTTTTCTTTATTTTCACTTTTAAAAGATGTCTATTTATAATCATCTCGCAAAGATTTTTTAAAACAAAGTCATCATGATATTGCCAATTTTTCATTGCTGCAACAATATCATAATCATCTAATTTAGCAAATGTTTCTAGACAATCTGCATCAAACTTATCAATAGTAATTTCATTTTGTAAAAAAAAGGATAACGGTTTACTTGCTTCTAGATACACACCTTTTGCTACCAATTCTTTAGCACGTTTTAGCACTCGTATTAATAACTGCTCTGCGACTAAGCTTGTTTTATGTAAGTAAACTTGCCAATACATTAAGCGTCTAGCTACTAAAAATTTTTCTACACTATATATACCTTTATCTTCAATAACTAATTGATCATCTTTAACATTAAGCATTGTTATTAAACGCTCACTATTAATATTACCTTCGGACACACCAGTATAAAAACTATCACGTTTTAAGTAATCTGCGCGATCCATATCAATTTGACTAGAGATTAATTGTAACATAAAGGTCCTATGATAGTCTCCTTTAAAAATCTGAATAGCAAGTGTTAAATCGTCGTTAAATTCTATATTTAAAGCTTCCATAAATAACAACGATATTTCTTCATGAGAAACACCACTTACAATACTATGTTCCATTGCATGACTAAATGGTCCATGACCAATATCGTGTAATAAAATAGCTATATAAAGCGCTTTTTCTTCGTCTTCAGAAATTTCAACCCCTTTAAAACGAAGTACTTGTACTGCTTTTTGCATTAAATGCATACAACCAATAGCGTGATGAAAACGTGTATGGTGCGCACCTGGATATACTAAATAGGACAAACCCATTTGAGAGATACGTCGCAGTCGTTGGAAGTATTTATGCTCTATTAAATCAAATATTATAGAATTTGGTATAGTAATAAATCCGTAAATTGGATCGTTTAGTATTTTAAGTTTGTTACTTGCTTTCAAGCTTAATCCTTTATTTAATTAATATACACAAATATACATGAACAATATAAATATTCTTTGGGTTGATGACGAAATAGATTTATTAAAGCCTCATATCATCTTTTTAGAACAAAAAAACTATAAAGTAACCACTTGTAATAGCGGAACAGAAGCTTTAGAAATTTTAGATGAGAAAAAATTTGATATTGTTTTTTTAGACGAAAACATGCCTGGATTAAGTGGTTTAGAAACTTTAAACGAAATTAAAGAAAAACAAGACACACTTCCTGTAGTGATGATTACTAAAAGTGAAGAAGAATATATTATGGAAGAAGCTATTGGTAATAAAATTGCCGATTACCTTATAAAGCCAGTAAACCCAAACCAAATACTACTTAGTTTAAAGAAAAACTTAGACCATTCTAGATTGGTGTCCGAAAAGACAACCTCTAATTACCAACAAGAATTCAGAAAAATCGCGATGGATATGTCCATGGTTAATAGTTATGAAGAATGGGTAGACCTTTACAAAAAGCTAATTTATTGGGAAATTCAGTTAGAAGACATTGAAGACCCTAGTATGTTTGAAATTTTAGAGTCACAAAAAAACGAAGCTAACACACAATTTGGAAAATTTATTGATAAAAATTACCCTTCATGGTTTGAGCCTAATACTGATGCTCCTGTATTATCACACACCTTATTTAGAGAAAAAATTGCGCCAGAACTAAGCAAAGAGCAACCAACCTTATTAGTAGTCGTTGATAATTTAAGATACGACCAATGGAAAGCGTTCGAACCTTTTGTAAACAACCACTACAAAAAGCAAAAAGAAGAAGCCTTTTATAGCATCTTACCTACAGCCACTCAATACGCCAGAAATGCTATTTTCTCTGGGTTGATGCCAAGTGACATGGAAAAACTACATCCAGAATATTGGAAAAACGACACAGATGAAGGTGGTAAAAACTTACATGAAGCTGACTTTTTAAATGCCCAAATGAAGCGTTTAGGACTTACTAACCTTAAACATGAATATTATAAGATTACCAATCTTGCGTCTGGAAAAAAACTAGCAGATAACTTTAAAGGTCTTAAAGAAAACGATTTAACGGTTGTGGTTTATAACTTTGTAGATATGCTTTCGCACTCTAAAACAGAAATGGATGTTGTCAAAGAATTAGCCTCTAATGATAAAGCTTATAGAAGTTTAACTCAAAGTTGGTTTAAAAACTCACCTTTATTAGAAATGATCCAGCAAGCCCAACACATGGGATTTAAACTTATAATTACAACAGATCACGGAACCATTAATGTTAAAAACCCATCAAAAGTTATTGGAGACAGAGACACAAGTTTAAACTTACGCTACAAAACAGGTCGTAGTTTAAGCTACGAAAACAAAGATGTTCTAGCTGCTAAAGATCCAAAAACAATCCACTTGCCTTCTATTAATATGAATAGCTCATTTATATTTGCAAAAAGCGATTTATTTTTTGCTTACCCAAATAACTACAATCATTATGTAAGTTACTACAGAAACACTTACCAACATGGTGGTGTATCTCTAGAAGAAATGATTATACCTTTTGTAGTATTAAGTCCTAAATAATATATTTTTGCAAAAAAAAGTTTAAAGTGACTATACAATATAATATAAAACAAGTAGAAACAGTTGCAAAACAAGTCTTAGAAGCAGCAACCTCTAAAATAATATTGTTTGAAGGTGACATGGGTGTTGGCAAAACAACATTAATAAAAACACTTGTAAGCTTATTAGGTAGCGACGACCTAGTTAGCAGCCCAACGTTTTCATTAGTTAATGAGTATAAAGGTTTAAATGATAACATCTTTCATTTTGACCTTTATCGTGTTGAGGATGAGGAAGAGTTATACAATTTTGGTATAGAAACTTATATATACTCAGATCATTACATTTTTGTAGAATGGCCAAATCTACTAAAACCCTTGCTACAAGACCAGTTTACCACGATTCAGATTGTATTGTCAGAAAATACGACTCGCGAGCTAACGTTAACCAATAATGATTAAAAAAATCTCTTTTTTCTTTCAATAAATAGTGTATTTTTGACCAAGTGTGGTTTAAACCACAACAAGAAATTAAAAAAAGCTTGATTTTAACATAATTTTAACATTTGGCCGATTTTTGATTAGAGATTTTATATACTTTAGAGGTATAATTAATTAAATCCCTAACAAAATGAAAACAAAAAAGTACGTAATAGCATTAGCTATTTTTGGTGGTGTATTATTCACTGCACAAGCAACAAATCTTATTGATTTAAATGGACAACAAACAACAGAAATCGACGGAAGAAAAATCAAAATCCCACCAGCAGGTTAATAGAAAAATAATAATTTCAGGTTCGATTATAGCAACATTCATTGCTTTAACTCCTTATCTGTTTTACATTTATGAAAGTGTTCCAGACCAACAAGTTTGGGACACTTTTTTTTACAAATTTAATAGTACAGTTTACGAAAATGTTCAAATTGTTGTTTGGACAATAACAGGTAAGTTAATTCCATTACTACTGCTATTTATTTGGTTCTTTACCTGTCGACACTGGTGGTATCATGCATTATTAGTACCAATTATGATGTATAGTTATCAATTAATACATTTTGCCTTAAATAACACATATTATTTTGATGAATTTAATTTAATTCATATGCTACCATTTATGGCAATAATTATTCCATCAATCTATTTAGTTAGAGCTAGAATATTTAATAGATTAAATACGGTTGACAAAACCATACAAGACCTAGAAGACGAATTAACATTTAAACCAAAAACGTTTTGGGGAAAGATTAAACAATATTTTTAATACTACCCTAAAAAACCCCATACTACCCTACTTCAAAATGCTTAAAACCTACTATATTATTAATAGTTTTGTTCAAAATTTATTTAGCAATGCTAAGGCTGATCAAACCTTAGAAGAACAAGAAAAAGAGCTTTTTAAAAAGCCTACAACCTTTTGGGAAAAAATAAGACTTTATTTTTAATGCTTTAATTACAATAATTTGTAATTTGTTTCAGTTTTAAAACCACATTAATAATGTCTAAACCACTGTCTCCATTTTCAAAAGCAGAATTATTACCTCAAGAGGAAACTTTAGAAATTTTTAAACACAAAAGCAGTTTATTTTTAGGTATTCCTAAAGAAACCGCATTTCAAGAAAAACGTGTTTGCCTTACTCCTGACGCTGTATCAGCAATTGTTAGTAATGGTCATCGTGTTTTAATTGAGTCTGAAGCTGGTAAAGGCTCTAATTTTAGCGATAAAGATTATAGCGAAGCTGGAGCTGAAGTCACAAAAGATACTGCAAAAGTGTATTCTTGTCCAATGATTTTAAAAGTAGAACCACCTACTTTAGACGAATTAGAGTTAATCAATCCTCAAACCACCTTAATCTCTGCTTTACAGATTAAGACACAATCTAAAAAGTATTTTGAAAAACTAGCTGCAAAACGAATCACTGCTTTAGCTTTTGAATTTATTCGTGATGCGGATGGTGCATATCCTGCGGTTAGAGCTTTAAGCGAAATTGCTGGAACTGCTTCCGTACTGATTGCTGCGGAGTTATTGAGTAATTCTAGTAATGGTAATGGTTTAATGTTTGGAAATATTAGTGGTGTTCCTCCTGTAGAAGTGGTTATTCTAGGTGCTGGAACCGTTGGCGAGTTTGCTGCTAGAAGTGCTGTTGGACTTGGTGCTAATGTTAAGGTTTTTGACAATTCTATTACAAAATTGCGTTGTTTACAAGCTAATCTTGGACGCACACTATACACCTCCACAATTCAACCTAAATATTTAAGTAAAGCCTTAAAACGCTGTGACGTAGTCATTGGAGCTGTAAGAGGAAAAGATAGAGCTCCAATTATTGTGTCTGAAACCATGGTGGAAAGCATGAAAAAAGGATCCGTAATTATTGATGTAAGCATTGATATGGGAGGCTGTTTTGAAACTAGCGAAATTACGACACATAATAACCCAACTTATATAAAAAATGGCGTAATCCACTATTGTGTTCCAAACATTCCTGCTCGCTACTCTAGAACCGCTTCTGCTTCTATTAGTAATATTTTTACGCCTTATTTATTAGAAATTGCAGATAATGGAGGTTTAGAACACGCTATTAGATTTGATAAAGGTTTAAAAAATGGATTGTATTTTTATCACGGAATTTTAACAAGTCGTGCAGTTGGCGAATGGTTTGACTTAAATCATAGTGATATAAACCTATTAATATTCTAAATTTGCAATTCAATTTATTAGAATGAAAATATTACACAGAATTGGTTACTATTTAGGTGGATTCTCTATTGGTTTAGTTTTATTAGCTTTTTTCTTAAACGGAAGAGGTGTCTCTTGCGAGTATAATTATGGTCCAGAAGGAAGAGTCTTAAAGAATATACGCACAAAAACACTACACTTCTCTGCAGACAGTCAAGCGCTTTTAGACACAAAAGCTATTGACACCTCTGCAATAAGTTACATCCTAAAAAAAGGAGATGTAGATTTTTCTAAAAGTGAACCTAGAAAAGAACCTTGTGGTATGTATTTTATTTATGGTGAAACTAAAGACAGTAAAAACTACGAATTTTATATAGAAAACTGTGATAGCATTGCAACCTTGCAAACTATAAAAGTTTTAGATTAATTAGATTTTCGTCTTTTACGCTCCTTTTTTAACAAAGTAAGTTCTCGTCCTGTTTGTCCAGCAACAGACGTGTTTTCTTCTGCACGTCTAATTAAGTATGGCATCACGTCTTTAACTGGTCCAAAAGGCAAGTATTTTGCAACATTATAACCATGAGCAGCTAGGTTAAAGCTAATATGATCGCTCATACCATATAATTGACCAAACCAAACACGATTGTCATCTTTACTTATTCCTAATTCTGTCATTAGTTTTAAGGCTAGTAAAGAGCTTTCTTCATTGTGAGTACCAATAAATATTGAGATTGTATTTAAATTATTTAAAATATACAATAAGCAATCATTAAAGTTTCTGTCGGTCGTGATTTTGTCTTTACAAATCGGTGATTCATAACCTTTATCATTAGCACGTTCACGCTCTTTCTCCATGTAAGCACCTCTAACAATCTTATAACCTAAAGTATAACCTTCAGATTTAGCACGCTCATGTGATACTTTTAAAAAGGCTAAACGATCGTGTCTATACGTTTGTAAAGTATTATAAACAATAGGTTTATCTGTGTTATAAACCTTCATCATTTCTACCGCTAAATCATCTGCAGCGTCTTGCATCCAACTTTCTTCGCCATCAATCAAAACTTCAACATCTCTTTCTTTTGCTATTTTACAAATGGCGTGATATCTAGCTACTACTCTATCCCATTCTTGCTGCTCAGCATCAGTAAAAGCTTTTCTTTCTCCTTTTTTCTGAAACAAAAATAAACGTCCTAAACCTGTTGGTTTAAAGACTACAATTGGCATAGCGTCTTTCTTGTCGCTAAACTCGACAAGCTTCATTATTTTTTCTTTAGCAGAATCAAATTGATTTTCGATAGCTTTACCTTCAACAGAATAATCTAAAACCGAACAAACACCTGCAGTATACATTTTATCAATAACTGGTAAACAGTCTTGTTCATTTATTCCACCACAAAAATGATCAAAAACAGTCGCTCTAATCAAGCCTTCTACAGGTAAATGTGCTTTTAAAGCAAAATTTGTAGCTGCTGTACCTATTCTAACTAAGGGTTGATTAGATATCATTTTAAACAAAAAGTAAGCACGATCTAACTCAGTATTGCTTTTAAGCTTAAATGCAACTTCAGTGTTTTCAAAAATAGTGTTGTCCAACATAATAATTTTAATTTTGACAGCACAAATATACTACTCATTAGTCTTATTTTTTAAAAAAACTATTAATTTTACCCATTAACGTTTTTACGCATTTATGACTCCTATTAAAACCCAAGATTACAGCATACAATTTAATCAAAATAGCTACTCTGCATTAAATACTTATATCTCTGAAAATACGTTTTCAAATATTTTTATTTTAGTAGACAGCAATACATCAACCCTTTGTTTACCTAAGTTGTTATCAGAATTAACAACAGATTTGACTATTGAAATAATTGAAATTGAAGCTGGCGAAAAACACAAAAACATCGAAACTTGTTTGGGTGTTTGGCAAACGTTATCCGAGTTAAGCGCAGACCGAAAATCTTTAATGATTAATTTAGGAGGAGGTGTTGTTACGGATTTAGGTGGTTTTGTGGCGTGTACTTATCAAAGAGGTATACAATTTGTAAATATTCCGACCACACTTTTATCTATGGTTGATGCGTCAATTGGAGGTAAAAATGGAGTAGACTTAGATCACATAAAAAATCAAATAGGCATCATTAAAACACCTAATATGGTGTTAATCGACACTAGCCACCTTTCTACTTTATCAAGCAGAGAAATGCGTTCTGGTTTAGCAGAAATGCTTAAACACGGATTAATACACAATGAATTGTACTACAACAAATTAACAGCCTTATCTAAATTAACACTTGAAGACTTGGATCAGCTAATTCATGACTCTGTTTTGATTAAAAAAGCAATTGTAGAACAAGATCCAACCGAGCAAAACCTTAGAAAATCTTTAAATTTTGGACATACGCTAGGTCATGCAATTGAGTCATTTTATTTAAACTATGAGACAAAAGCTTTACTGCATGGAGAAGCCATAGCAATAGGTATGATTTTAGAAGTTTACTTATCTTCAAAACTAATTGACTTTCCTGAAGAAAAGGTTACCGACATTAAAAACAGTTTAATAAAGATATATGGCAAAGTAGAAATTCCAACAGAAGATCTCGAGGCTATTATTGATTTGATGAAGTTTGACAAGAAAAACGAAAAAGGTAATATCAATTTTGTGTTATTAGAAGCTATCGGTCAACCAAAAATCAACTGCATAGTAGATAATAGCTTGATAATCAATTCTTTTAAATTTTATAACGAATAACACGTTTGCATCAAAATAATTTGTAATTTTAGTTAATTGCTATGTTACAGAACTATTCTAACCAGTTTAATTTAAAATATATTGGTATGCGAAAAGTTATTGTAGATTATAAAAAATTAACACCTGAGGTATTAAATTTACTTACTCAAAAGTTTCCGGATGGTTATGGCGATAAAGATATTATCACCTTTGACAATCACCACAATGAAACTATTGAAGCTGTTGAAGTCCAAACTAAAGACACTATCTATTTAGTCAAGGTTAGCTGTAAATTACATTACACGATGACAAATTTTGATTCCGAAATTAACTTAGAAACAAATAGCGATGGTCATGTTGTTGTAGATTTTAACCAAAAACAACTTGACAGCGATTTGATTTTATCTGATGAAGAGGAATAAAGCTATAAATAACGCTCTTTAATAATACGTACATGATGTTTTTCATGACCAATTATTAAAAAGCCTAATGCTCTAACAGATACATGTCCTGAGCCAGCTACACCTTTGGATAACAACGTTGTTTGACTAAAGCTATTATACAACGCTATACTAGCTTGTCTAACACTTTTATACTCTTCTAACAAGCTATTAATAGTCCTATCATCTGCACCAGAATACTCCACATATTCATTTTCATCAAAGCCCGACAACACTGTTTTATCTTGTCTAGCAAAACGCAATGCTCTGTAACAAAATATACGCTCAGTATCAATTAAATGACAAATAATCTCTTTGATAGTCCACTTACCTTCTGCATATCTATAACTTAATTTATCTTCATCAATAGACTGAAAAAAAAGCATAGCTTCGTCAAAACTAGATTGCAATCCTGGCAACAACTTAAGTCCTTTAGCGTTATCAATATACCCTTTAAAATAAGGAATATATTCCGTGTCGTTTAAATCTAATATGGTCATAATTTTAAAATTTAGTATAAATAAACAAAAAACGCCTCAATATTGAAGCGTTTTAAATTTTATTAAGTGTTTTTTTAATGAATTATAATTCGTTAAAAATACTGTGCATTAATCGTTTTTTATCGTTAATGCTTTCTTCTAAAGATATCATTGTTTCTGTTCTGTAAACACCTTCTATGTCATCTAACATAAAGATTACATCCTTTGCATGCTCAGTGTTTCTTGCTCTAATTTTACAAAAGATATTAAATTTGCCTGTAGTAACATGCGCTACAGTCACAAAAGGAATTTCGTTTATACGCTCCAAAACAAAAGACGTTTTAGAAGTGTTTTGTAAAAACACACCTACGTAAGCTATAAATGAATACCCTAATTTACGATAATCAAGCGTTAATGACGATCCCTTAATTATTCCTGCATCTTCCATCTTTTTCACTCTAACGTGAACTGTACCAGCTGAAATTAATAATTTTTTAGCTATATCTGTAAAAGGAACTCTTGTGTTTTCTATCAACATATCAAGAATCTGATGATCAATTTCGTCTAGTTTAAACTTTGCCATTTTATGTTTTTATTAAATAATAGACAAAATTAAAACATTTTTAATGAATTTTATACATTAAAATTGTAAATTTTTAAAGATTTAATGATAATTTCACATTATTAATAACAACGAAATCGTTTTCGTAATCTATAGATATCAACTTATTATCATGATTTAGAACCTTATTGTGGTTAGCATCTATTTCTTTATGACCATAAAATTTAGATAAATCTGTAATAGCAACAACTTTAGGCATAAACTTTACTGTATTATTAAGCAATCGCTCCTGATAATTAATACCAATATCTAATATCTGATCTTTAAATTGTGCATTACGTATCATTACGTCGTAAAATCGCTTTCCGTTTTCTGGGATAGCATTATAATGTGTCACATCAAACCGCTGTTTATCCTCACTGACTATGTAATTTAAAGCTAGTAAAAGCGCTTTATAAACAAAACCTCGTACCACTTCCCTATTGTAATCATCTTTATAATGTCCTGCTTCAAACAAGATTGTAGGCGCATTTAAGCTTTGAAACGCATCACCAACACAATTAATATTAAAACCGTCGTCATACCTCCCAATTTGGTTAGGTAAATCATCTTGTAAACCCATATTAATAGCACTTATAACATGCATAGCTTTTTGCCTAGTTGTAGTAACACTTCTATTTTTATCCTGCGATGGAGATAAAAAAGATAAAGTAGCAGGCTTATTAGTATCACCAACACTAAACACTGTACGTTGCCCATGAAGATTAAAGCAATAATCGGGTTTAAAGCGTTTAAAACAAGTGTTTAAAACAACGCTTTCAGGTTGGGATAAATCCTGTGCATCCCTATTTAAATCGACAGCATTAGCGTTCAGCCTAGTATAAGCTGCAGAGCCATCAGGATTTAACATAGGTATGATTTTTAGTGTACACGCATCTAAAAGAGACTGCATACTAGCATCACTAAAAGTGTTTAACATATCAAATACCGCTTTTGTAGTCGTAGATTCATTTCCGTGCATCTGCGACCACATTAACACTTTAATTGGTCCATTACCAATTGTTATAGAAGAAATACTTTCGCCCAAAACAGATTGGCCAATAACTTCTACTTTACAAAATTCAGGTAGATTATTTATAAGCGGAGTAATGTCTTTTAACTGAATATAACGTCCAAACAAAGTAGTCGCTTTATAGGTAGTATATAAGGTATTTAATAATTGATTATCCATAGTCATTTTATTAGTTTACAAATGTAACCAAATAGTTATTTACAATTGTAACCAATGAAATTTACATTTGTAATTTACTTATGTAAACATTTATGGTGATTTAAAAGGCAAATACTATAACGCTAACAACCAATTAGTTCTAATTCTTACAAAACTATTTTAAAATACTATTTTTCAGATAGTTAAAGTGTTATATTTAAAGTTTTTATTTAATATTATTTACGCGATACCTATGTTAATTAACCTTAAATAGTTATAATATTTACATTTGTAACATCGCGTATTCAGATTAAATGTTTACATTTGTATCGTTATGATAAACAATGCAGATTTTTCTAAAAGACTTCAAAAAGTCATGGATTATTACGGTGAGAACGCCTCTTCTTTTGCCGAAAAAATTGGTGTGCAACGCTCTAGCATATCACATATATTATCAGGTCGAAACAAACCAAGTTTAGAATTTGTATTGAAAGTTCTCTCCTCTTTTGAGGAAGTAGAATTGTATTGGTTGATGAATGGAAAAGGTGAATTTCCAAAAAGTGAAACTAAAAACAGACAAACACCAATTGCACCAATTATAAAAAATGAAGATCAAGATTTATTTTCTAATACAAAAAATGAAAATCCAGTAGAAACTAAAAATTCTGATTTACTACAAAATTTAAATCAAAAATCTACTAACGGAAAAATTATTGAACGCATCGTAATTTTTTATTCTGATGGAAGTTTTTCAAATTTTGAAAATTCTTAATTAAGACTCCTCTATTTTATTTTTCATTTTCTTTTGAATAAAATTTCTGTTTTGTGAATTTTAAAAAAATGAACGCAAACGTCATAAATTCTTAAAAATTTTAATTTGTTCACCTTTTCAAGTTTTTGTCGCCATTTTCAAATTTTGCGAATTTGTAGTTAGGTACATAAAATTTTCAAATACGCGAATTATAGAAAGGTTGAATTTTTGATATTATAATCAAACTTTTAATTAATTTTGTTGTAAACCTTATGCGATGAAATTAAAACTAATATACCTTATCATTTTAACTAGCTTTTTTAGCTGCTACAAAGTGGAACGAAACTGCAAAGACTTTAAAACAGGTCAATTTTATAGCGAAGTTAAAGTTGGAGATGTAATTTATAAATCTACCTTTACTAGAACAGATAGTTTACAAATAGAAACATATGAAGGTAAAGTTGATAGCACATTAGTAAGATGGGTAAATGATTGTGAAGTCATTTACAAAACGATAAATCCTAAAAATATGGCTGAACGTAAAGATGTACATCTTAAAGTTTTAGTCACTACAGATACTTCTTATACTTTTGAATATTCTTATGTTGGAGAGACCAATAAACAAAAAGGTATAGCTTATATTAAAAAATAAAACATGTTAGACTTTCTACTTTCTAGTGATGCTATTTTTGCATTATTAACTTTAACTTTCTTAGAAATAATATTAGGGATTGATAATATTGTTTTTATTTCTATTGCTGCAAATAAACTTCCAGAAGACCAACGAAACAAAGTAACAAACATTGGACTACTACTAGCAATGGTACAACGTATAATCTTGTTGTTTTTTGTATCCTTTTTAGTAGGATTGTCCGAGCCTTTTTACAAAATAGATTTTAATTGGATGCATCTGGAATTAAGTTGGCAAGCATTAATTTTATTTTTTGGAGGATTATTTTTAATATATAAATCTACTTCGGAAATTAGAGAGAAAGTAGAAACACCATCACATGATGAAGATGAAGTAAAAAGCAAACCGATTAAATCCTTGCAACAAGCTATTGTTCAGATTTTAATTATAGATTTTATATTTTCAATTGATAGTATTTTAACAGCAGTTGGTATGACCAATGGGTTATCTACTAACCATAATCATAATTTGATTTTAATGATTATTGCTGTAGTGATATCTATTATTATAATGATTGTATTTGCTAATAAAATAAGACGTTTTATAGATGCCAATCCAAGTATTCAAATTTTAGGATTATCTTTTTTAATCTTAATAGGATTTATGTTAATTACCGAAGCTGGTCACCTATCGCACACCACATTTTTTGACAAAACGGTTGGAGCTATACCTAAAGGTTACCTGTATTTTGCTATAGCCTTTTCGTTATTTATAGAGTTTTTAAATCAAAAAATTTCAAAAAAGAAATAAAAAAAGGAATAAAAAAAAAGACCATCTAACGATGGTCTTTTTTTTATTTAATAAGTTTAAATTATTTAGACAAATATACTGCTGATGCAGCTGCTAAACTGTTATTAATAAAAGGAGTAATGTTTCCTCCTGCTTCAAAATTATTGAAAGCTAAAATTCTTCCGCCTCCATTGCCTGCTTCTGCAATGTAAACAGTTTGTGTTGACGCATCATAAGCAACATCTACAGGATTACCTAATAATGTTGAAGCTCCAGATACTCTAACTTGTTGTGATACTTCTAAAGTTCCACCATTAGCTACAGCATTAAATTTTGATGTAAAATTTTCGATGTAATGAAAACCTCCATCATCTTGACCATTTGTAGCATCTGCAATATCTGTTAATATCATAACATCAGAATTAGCATCAAAAGTTAAACCATGTGTTCTAACAATTCCTTCTACAACAATACGTTTAGAAGCTGTTAAGGACATATCTGTTGTGTTAGATAAAAAGTCCGTAAACACTGCTAACTCATTTGTAGCATCCACTACAGCATATAGGTTATTGTTATCAAACGTTATTCCCCATAATTTAAACGACGTTGTAATAGTGTTACGTAATGTAATGGTGTTACCATCTTTTGTGTAAACGTATAATCTTCCGTCTGGAGTTAATGGGTCTCCATCCACATCTGCATTATCTGCAACCACAATAAAATTGCCATTAACAGCAACTTCTCTTGGACTTTGCATGTCATTGGTTCCATCCACATCTACTGTTAATGTGGCTCCAGAAACCAAACTGCTTGTATTATTATAACCTTCTAATCCTAAATCTGTTCTAGAGGCTTGTAATAAAAAATCGTTTGTTGCATCATAGTATACTCCATCTGCAGCAATACTAGTTGTAATTAATGTTTTTGACGTTACAGCAGATTGATCTGTAACATCATAAATTGTAATATTACCATCTGCATTATTAGAAGTATATAACTTAACTGAATTTGATTCGCCATCGTTAATTACTATTGCGTCGTTATCATCATCACTACAAGATACTAGTGCTGCGGAAACGAAAAGGGATAACATTGTGTTTTTTGCTAAATTTGATGTTTTCATAATTTTAAAATATTTATTGGTTTATAAGTATCTACGTAAACACTTTAAAAGCAGTTTTTAATATTTTAAATTTTATGATATTGTTAACGTTCTAAAAAATATAATAACAGAATTTTTAACTCAAATATAAACAGCTTAATTCCAAATTATAATTTAAATTGTGCCCAAAGACAAATAGAAATAATTGATCAATCAGAAATATACTTTAATGATAAAAACTTTAAAAAAAATTGCGCCAAAATCATTTATAAAATTGTATAAGAAAATACGTTTATACAAGTATGGTGAAATTAAAATTTCAACAAGCATCTCTGATAATCAAATCTACCCTGACTTTTGCGCTAAAGCAAGTTTAGATTCTAAATTATTTAATAATTTTAAAAGAGAATATGCCTACAATAGGATTTTGGAACATGCCACAGAGCAGGATGGCCACTTATATATCGAAAAGATAGCAAGAAATAACAAGTCGTTAATTCAAGAAAAAAACATTGAACTTTTTAAACAAAATGATATTTGGGGAAATCCAAGGAGATTTAATTATGAAAATATAGGCTTAATTTCTCCATCAACTTTACGTTATATTAATGTTTACGAAGATTTACTAAGACTATTTAAAGATTTAAATGATTTTAAAATTTGTGAAATTGGTGTTGGTTATGGAGGTCAATGTAGAATAATTAATAGCATTAGTAAAACTGAAGAATACACCCTAGTAGATCTTAAAAAAGTTTTAATGTTAACACAAACTTATCTTGATAAATACGCTTTAAATACTTCTACAAGATATAAAACAATGAATGAATTAAAAACAGAAAGCTATGACTTAATTATTAGTAATTATGCTTTCTCAGAACTCCCAGGTCACATCCAAGACGTATACTTAAATAAAGTCATTCTAAACTCTAAAAGAGGTTATATGATTTTTAATAATATTAATCCTTTATCCTTTAACTCCTATACAAAAGAACAACTTTTAGAGATCATTCCAAATTCTCAACTAATTAACGAAGAACCATATAGCTCAAGCAAAAATTGTATTATTGTTTGGGGAAACAATTAAAACAAAGTCACCTGACCCTTATCATCTAAGCCATAATCCTGATTATCATCATCTTTGCTAGATTTTTCATCAGTTTTAGACTCTGATTGTTTTTCAGTTTTTTCAGAAATATTCTCCTCCTCCTTCACTTCTATTTCTTGTGCTGGAGTTTCTTCTGGAGCTTCATAAGGAATAGGCTCTAATAAATTAATGGCATTTACTTTGTCTTTAGTTAGTTGGTTTCCTAAAGCAGAAATCCCTTTAATTGCTATAAACTCCTCCAAATTAACTTCTTCGTTATCCTTTCTATCTTTACCTCTTTCTTTAGCAAAAACAATTTCAGCAACAGGTTTCCAGTCTGTAGATACAATTTCTAATTGCGAATTAGGATGATCTGTAATAAAGGATTCTTCTTTATTTTCATTTTCAATTAAAAATCGCTTAACATAATATCGCTCCTTTTCGCCATCATAATAAATAGCAGATACAGGCTTTTTAGGCAACCATTTTTCCATGACAATCATATCGTCATCAAAATGAAGCGTTACCTCTGGAGTAACCGTTTTTACTATACCTTTTTGATTTATTATTAACAGTTTATCCTCTCCTCTAAACTCGCCAACCAACTCACCTCTACCGTCAACATTTAAACGCTGTACAGTGTCGTCAAACCATATTTTTCTTGGCTTTAAAGTAGAAATTCCTTTTTCTTTTAACTCTACAGATTTAATAGCATGTTTAGTCACCACGTTACCTTTAGACGCACGACCTTTAATTAAAATATCTGCAAAATCTAAATCCCATTTTAACTTTTTAATACTACCAACCTGACGTAAACTAATAGAAACTACCTCAGCTTCTCCATTTGGATTAGCAGAGAAATACCAGGTTTTAGACCCTTTGTTTCCGTTGGTTAAATCATAATCTTTATCTCGTGTAATAGACGTCACTGCAAAACGCTTAACGTATGCTGGACCTTTTGTGCCATCACGATAAATTAAATTATAAATGGTACGCTTGTCTTTCTTTTTAAAGACTGCTACGTGTATAATATTTTTACCTATAAAGGTTTTACTATCTACTTTTGTGACCATCATTTTACCTTCTGCAGTAAAAGCAATAATGTCATCAATATCACTACAATCGCAAACATACTCGTCGCGTTTAAGTGATGTACCAATAAAACCTTCTTCTCTATTTACATATAATTTGGTGTTTCTAATCACTACTTTAGTAGCATCCACATCTTCAAACGCACGCAATTCTGTTTTACGCTCACGACCTTCACCATACTCTTTTTTAAGTCTTGTAAAATACGCTATTGCGTAGTCTATTAAATTTGCTAAATGATGTTTAACCTCAGCTATTTGGGCTTCTAACGCATCAATTTTTTGTTGCGCCTTATCAATATCAAATTTAGATATACGCTTGATTCTAATTTCTGTTAAACGCGTAATATCATCTACTGTAATTGCACGTTTAAGATGTTTTATATGTGGTTGTAATCCTTTATCAATAGCCTTAATAACACCATCCCAAGTTTCTTCTTCTTCAATGTCACGATAGATTCTATTTTCGATAAAAATACGTTCAAGACTCGCAAAGTGCCATTGCTCTTCAAACTCACCTAGTCTAATTTCTAACTCTTGTCTTAATAAATCTACAGTATTATCTGTACTACGACGTAACATTTCTGTCACACCAACAAATAGTGGTTTGTTATCTTCAATAACACAGCCTAAAGGCGAAATTGAACTTTCGCAAGCTGTAAATGCATATAAGGCATCAATGGTTTTATCTGGAGACAAACCAGAAGGTAAATGAATTAAAATCTCTACAGTTGCAGCTGTATTGTCTTCAATTTTTTTGATTTTAATTTTTCCTTTGTCGTTAGCTTTTAATATAGAATCTATTAATGAAGAGGTTGTAGTACCAAAAGGCAACTCATTAACAACCAATGTGTTTTTATCTAACTGACTAATTTTAGCACGACAACGTACTTTTCCGCCACGCAATCCATCATTATAGTCACTACAATCTGCAATACCTCCTGTTGGAAAATCAGGAAACAATGTAAAGCGTTTACCTTGTAGATGTTTTACAGACGCATCAATTAACTCAATAAAATTATGTGGTAATATTTTAGTAGAAAGTCCTACTGCAATACCTTCTCCTCCCTGTGCTAGCAATAAAGGAAACATTACTGGTAAATTTACAGGCTCTTTACGACGACCATCATAAGACGATTGCCATTCTGTTATCTTAGGATTAAAAATGACATCCAATCCAAATTTTGATATACGAGCTTCAATATAACGTGCTGCTGCTGCACGATCTCCTGTTAGGATGTTTCCCCAGTTTCCTTGTGTATCTATTAATAAATCTTTTTGACCAATTTGTACCATAGCATCTGCAATACTTGCATCTCCATGTGGATGATACTGCATGGTATGCCCAACTATATTGGCTACTTTATTATAACGTCCATCATCCAAATCCTTCATGGAATGCATGATACGACGTTGTACAGGTTTAAATCCGTCTTCAATTGCTGGAACTGCACGTTCCAGAATTACGTAGGATGCGTAATCTAAAAACCATTCTTTATACATACCAGTAATCCTGGTAATGGTTTCTTGAGGTTCTTGATTATCTAAGTTTTCTAAATTGTCGTTAGCTAGGTCGTCGTTTTCTTCTATCATCTATTTATCCTCCTCAATTAAATCAAGTTCAACTTTAAGATTATCAATAATAAACTCTTGTCTTGTTGGTGTGTTTTTACCCATGTAAAATGACAATAACTCTTCAATAGACATATTATCATCTAACATTACTGGATCCAATCTAATGTCTTCACCTATAAAGTGAACAAATTCATCTGGACTAATTTCTCCTAAACCTTTAAATCGAGTGATTTCTGGTTTAGGTTTTAGTTTTTCTATTGCTTCTCTACGTTCATCCTCTGAGTAGCAGTAAATGGTTTCTTTTTTATTACGAACTCTAAATAAAGGTGTTTGTAATATATACAAATGACCTTCTTTAATGACTTCTGGAAAAAATTGTAAAAAGAAAGTGATTAATAATAATCTAATGTGCATACCATCGACATCGGCATCTGTTGCAATAACGACGTTGTTGTATCTTAAATCTTCTAGCGACTCTTCGATATTTAAAGCAGCTTGCAGGAGATTAAACTCTTCGTTTTCGTATACAATCTTCTTTGTTAATCCATAACAGTTTAATGGTTTACCCTTTAAGCTAAATACCGCTTGTGTATTTACATCTCTAGATTTTGTGATACTTCCTGAGGCCGAATCTCCCTCTGTTATAAACAAGGTACTTTCTAGGTTACGTTCATTTTTAATATCACCAAAATGTACACGACAATCACGTAATTTTTTATTGTGCAAACTCGCTTTTTTAGCTCTGTCTTTTGCTAATTTTCTAATTCCAGATAACTCTTTACGCTCACGTTCTGCTTGTAAAATTTTACGTTGTAGTTTATCTGCTGTTTCTGGATTTTTGTGTAAATAATTATCTAAATGTGTTTTAAGAAAATCTGAAACATAGGTTCTAACAGTAGGTAACTCTCCTCCCATGTCTGTAGACCCAAGTTTTGTTTTTGTTTGACTCTCAAAAACAGGTTCCATAACCTTTATAGCTACAGCACTTACAACGGACTTACGTATATCTGAAGCATCATATTGTTTTCCAAAAAAGTCACGAATGGTTTTTACCAAACCTTCTCTAAAGGCATTTAAGTGCGTACCTCCTTGTGTGGTATTTTGACCATTTACAAAACTGTTATATTCTTCGCTATATTGTGTTTTACTATGTGTTAATGCTACTTCAATATCATCACCACGTAAATGAATGATTGGATATAACAAGTCTGATTCAGCAATTTTTTCAGCCAGTAAATCTTTTAATCCGTTTTCAGAATAAAATTTTTCTCCATTAAAAACTATGGTCAATCCTGGGTTTAGGTAAACATAGTTTTTAAGCATTTTTACTACATATTCACTTCTGTATTTGTAGTTTTTAAATATAATATCATCAGGAACAAAGGATACCTTGGTACCTTTACGACGCGTTGTTTCTTCTAAAAACTCCTCGTCCATTAAATTACCTTGAGCAAAATCCGCAGAAGCACTTTTACCGTCTCTAGAAGACTCTACTCTAAAATAAGATGATAATGCATTTACTGCTTTTGTACCGACACCATTTAATCCCACAGATTTTTTAAAGGCTTTTGAGTCGTACTTACCTCCTGTGTTCATTTTAGACACAACATCCACTACTTTTCCTAAAGGAATACCACGTCCATAATCGCGAACAATAACTTTGCTTCCTTGTATCGAAATTTCTATGGTCTTTCCTGCTCCCATGACATACTCATCAATGGAGTTGTCTAACACCTCTTTTAGCAGAATATATATACCATCATCTGGAGACGATCCGTCACCAAGCTTTCCAATATACATTCCTGGACGCATACGAATATGCTCTTTCCAGTCTAGTGATCGTATATTATCTTCGGTATATTTAGTTTGTTCTGACATAAAATTTTGATGCAATTTGGAGATACGTTGCTAATATAATATAACCCTTTAAAAAATGAAACACTGCATAGATAAAGTAATTAACAATGTATAACTATTAGTGTTAAGATTGTTGATTTTGTATGATTTCGGCCTTAATTTTTAGATAATGATTTCTAGTTTCAAGCAAATTTTTCATATAACTAGTTAAAAATAACACGTTAGCCAATCTACCTAAAATACCAAAAGGCGACTGAAAATAAAACATATCAATCAAGATGGTATCTTCTCCTTTTGTGCTAAAAATATGTTCGTGCTTAAAACTTTTAAATGCTCCTGAAACCATTTGATCAACAAAGTAATTAGGCGATTCAAAATGTGTTATTTTGGAGGTTAGTTGCTGACGGATTCCAAAATGAGTAGCTTCCCATGTTACCGATTCTCCTAAACCTATTAAGCCAGAGGTTTTACCTGCAACAGCCTTCTCATTTGAGTGTTTTAATGAATCCTTATGAAAATCTATATCTCTGGACAAATCAAAACATGTTTTAAACGCGCATGTATAACTGTTTTAAGTTGTATTAAAGGCATATTAATTACTTTGCTGTAAAAATACAAAACGCCATAATGAAATGCATCATTATGGCGTTGTAAAAACTTTATTTTAAGTAGGCTTACACGTTAAATAAGAAATGCATTACATCTCCATCTTTAACAGTGTATCCTTTACCTTCTACTCTCATTTTACCAGCCTCTTTAACTTTTGACTCGCTACCATAAGTAACATAATCATCATAAGCAATCACTTCGGCACGAATGAAACCTTTTTCAAAATCTGTATGAATCACTCCTGCAGCCTGTGGTGCAGTAGACCCAACATTTATAGTCCATGCTCTAACTTCCTTAACTCCTGCTGTAAAGTAAGTTTGTTGGTTTAATAATTTATAAGCAGATCTAATTAATTTTGCAGATCCTGGCTCTTCTAGTCCAATATCTGATAAAAACATTTGACGCTCTTCATAATCATCCAACTCATTAATATCTGCTTCTGTTCCAACTGCTAATACTAATACTTCAGCATTTTCATCTTTAACAGCCTCTTTAACTAAATCTACGTAAGCATTTCCAGAGACAGCACTATCCTCATCCACATTACAAACATATAACACAGGTTTTCCTGTTATTAGTTGCGATGGCTTAACAAATTCTTCTAATTCGTCCTCTGTAAACTCTAAAGCTCTAACAGACACACCTGCTTCTAAACCAGCTTTTAACTTTAGTAACACAGCCTCTTCTTTTTGAGCCTCTTTATTACCTGTTTTTGCAGCACGTTTAACTTTTTCTAGTTTTTTATCTACAGTTTCAAGATCCTTTAACTGTAATTCCATATCGATAGTTTCCTTATCTCTAATTGGATTTACATTGCCATCAACATGCACAATGTTATCATTATCAAAACAACGTAAAACATGTAAGATAGCATCTGTTTCTCTAATGTTTCCTAAAAACTGATTCCCTAAACCTTCACCTTTACTTGCTCCTTTTACTAATCCTGCGATGTCAACAATCTCAACAGTTGCTGGTAATACACGTTCTGGATTAACCAAGCTTTCTAACTTTTCTAATCTTGGGTCTGGTACATTTACTACACCTATGTTAGGCTCTATAGTACAAAACGGAAAGTTAGCACTTTGCGCTTTTGCATTTGATAAACAATTAAATAATGTTGATTTACCAACGTTAGGCAATCCTACAATTCCTGCTTTCATGTAAAGAAATTTATTTCAAATTAAGGCTGCAAATATAGTACTATCTTATTTACTAAATTACTGTTGTATTATATTTAATTCACCTTTAAAAGGTTTATTAAAAATCCATGTTTTTAACATAAACAATTAAAATACAATGAATTAATTATTAAAATTTTAAAGATACAACAGCTATATGTTAAAATTTTAACATAATTTAGTAGTTAATTAACCTAAATTTTTTTTAATATGAAAAAACTTAAATTATTGTATCTACTACTACTTTCAGTAGCTTTTGCAAGTGCACAAACCAATTTATCAGGAACCGTAAAAGGAGATGACGGTTTTGGGATTCCTACAGTTAACGTTGTAGAAAAAGGAACATCCAATGGAACAACAACCGACTTTGACGGTAACTATACATTAACTGTATCCAGCAATGCTACCATTATTTTTAGTTATGTAGGTTATGAAACTAAAGAAGTACCTGTTAATGGAAAAACTACTGTAGATGTTATATTATCAAGTGGTGAAGCATTAGACGAAGTTGTATTGGTTGGTTCTAGAACAGCTCCCAGAAGTAATGTAGACAGCGCATTGCCTATTGACGTAGTTGGCACAAAAGAGCTAACATCCACTGGTCAAGCTACTTTTGACAAAGCACTACAGTACAGGATACCATCTTTTAACACAGTACAAACACCTGTTAATGATGCGACTTCTTTATTAGATCCATATGAAATTAGAAACATGGGTCCTAGTAGAACTTTAATACTAATTAACGGAAAGCGTAAAAATTTAAGTGCTTTATTATACACACAAACTTCTCCTGGTCGTGGAGAAACTGGTGCAGATATTTCTGCCATACCTACAGACGCGATTAAACGTGTAGAAATTTTACGAGATGGTGCGTCTGCTCAATATGGTTCTGATGCTATTGCTGGTGTAATGAATATTATACTAAAAGACAATGCAAATTTTGGATCTGCAACTTTAAGAAGTGGTATTACTAGTGAAGGTGATGGAGAAATGATTGGCATTGCTGTAAATAATGGTTCTACAATTGGAGGCGATAAAGGTTTTATTAATTACACTATAGATTTTTCTAAAACTAATTTAGCAAATAGACCAGGAACAGTAAATGCTGTAGCAGAAGCTGATGCTGATTTAGGATTTGATGCTGATTTAGGATTTGTTCAAGAATTTTTATCTCGTCGTCCAGATGCAGGAAATATTAATGGTTCTCCTGAAAATGCAGCTTCAAAATTCTTAATTAATAGTGGGTTAGATATAGCTGAAAACACAGAACTTTATTTTAACGCAGCTTACGTTTATAAAAAAGTAAATAGCTTTGCTAATTACAGAACACCATATTGGAGGGCTTTAAATGATGACAATGCTTATTTAGCAGATTTTTTTCCTGGAAATAATCCAAATACTACTAATGGATATGATGGATATGTACCAACTTTTGAAGGTTTATTAAACGATTACAATGGTACCGTTGGAGTAAGAACTAAAATAAACGATTGGAATGTTGATTTAAGTTATACTACAGGAGGAAATACGCAAACTTATAAAGTTAATCAATCTCATAACGGAAATGAAGTTTATGCAGCAAATTACAATCCTGAAACAGGAGAGTTTGAAGCTGTAGAATTATACAGAGCTAATAGTCCACAATCTTTTGATCCAGGAGGAACTAGATTTACACATAACGTTGGTAACATTGACATCTCTAGAGTACTATCCGATAAAGTAAGTATTGGATTTGGTACAGAGTTTAGAAACGAAACTTTTGAAGTAATCGAAGGTGGTGCTGCATCTTACGAAGGTGGTGGAGCAGATTCTTTTGCCGGAAATACGCCTCAAAACTCAGGTAAATTTAATAGATACAATTTTGGTGGTTACTTTTCAATTGATTATGACGTAAGTGACGCTTTTCTTTTAAGTGGTACAATTAGAACAGAAAATTATTCAGATTTTGGAAACACCTTTGTTTACAAACTTAGTTCTAGATTAAAGTTAAACGATCAATTTACAGCAAGAGCTTCTGTTTCTTCTGGGTTTAGAGCACCTACATTACACCAAATTTACACACAAAAATCGCAATACTCTTTCCAACCAGGTGGAGCAATTGTTGTAGGTGGATTAGCTAATAATGTTTCCACTCAAGCAACTTTATTAGGAATCCCTAATTTAGACGCAGAAACATCTAACAACTTTACAATAGGATTTGGTGGTAAACTTGAAAATAATTTTAGCTTTACTTTAGATTACTATAATATTTCTGTAAAAGACAGAATTGTATTAGGTGCAGAAATTACTGGTACAGCTTTTGACGTTAATGGTAATAATATTGGTACAACACCTTTAGATGATATTTTAAGGGATAACAACTTATCAGATATAAGCTTTTTCTCTAACGCAATTGACACAAGAACATCTGGTATTGATGTAGTATTAAGCAAAAAAAATATTGAAATTGGTAATGGAGACTTGGATTTAAATTTATCAGGAAACTACACTTTCCAAAACGAAAGAGATGGTGACGTTAAGGACATACCTTTAGTAGCACAAGCTGGTCAATCTGTAGTAAACGCAACTCAAGAAGCTTTATTTTTTACTTCTAGACCAGAAACAAAATGGATCCTTGGTGCTAACTATGAAATAAACAAATTCGGACTTTCGTTAAACAACACCTATTTTGGAAAAACAACATTTAAACAACAAGGATTAGATAATAATTTACGTACTGAGTTTACACCTAAAATTGTAACAGATTTAGGTATCAATTACAGTGCTTCTGATAAATTGACTATTGCCTTAAACATTAATAACATTTTAAATGTACTTCCAGAATGGAGCTTCAAAGCTGAAAATGCTGCTGGTGAAGCTATAATTAACGATACATCAATAACCTCTACTGGTCAAACTGAGATTCAAAATCAATCAGATTTAATAACATTTAACCAACGTTACTCTCAAATGACTTATGATGGTTATCATTTTAGTCAATTAGGAACAATGTTTAATTTATCTTTAAACTATAAATTTTAATATTCAAACTAGTTTTAATAAAAAAAATGCTGCTCTTTTCGAGCAGTATTTTTTTTTATCTTTAATTAGTATTATTCCATTAATAAGTTAATTAACACACTAAATAAATTATGCAAAGTTTATACTCAAATGGATTTGAAAAAATATACGACGCTATGTATCAAACCTTTATAAATTATACAGATGAGTATCTATTTTACAACACACTACTTAAAAAATATAATAAAAATAGTGTATTAGAAATAGGTTCTGGAACAGGTAACTTAGCTAAACATTTTATAGACAACAACTTTAATTATCAAGGATTGGACTATAGTCAAGATATGGTAGATTTATCATCCTCAAAGTTGCCAAAGGGTCATTTTAAGCAAGGTGACATGAGGGATTTTAAACTTAATAACACTGTTGCAAGTATTATTATTACAGGACGGTCGACTAGCTACTTACTATCAAACCTAGACGTAACTAACGCCTTACAATCTATTTATTTAAACTTAGATGACAATGGTATATTATGTTTTGATTTTATAGATGCTAACAGGTTTTTTAAAATGATAAAAGATGGCAAACATATACATCATGCTGCATCATTTAATAACAATCAGTATACTAGAGACAGCTATTTAAACACAAATACATCAAACAACTTTATGTTTGATTGGGATTCTAAATACTTTCTAATTAAACAAAACAAAAAAACACTAATAGCAGAGGATAAATCAGAAGTAAGAGCATTTATTAAAAATGAGTGGAAACTTCTGCTACACCTTAATAATTTTAAGGTATTAGAGTGTATTGACAAGCCAGCTTATATGTTTGATTGTTACGCTGTAGTGGCTCAAAAAATAGCATAAAAAAACCTAAGACAGAGCTTAGGTTTAATTTAGTTTATATCAAGTATATGCTTCTAACAGATATTATCCATCAGGATGCATAAATTTTTGTTTTCCTAATAAAGTGTCTTTACTCTCTACATGATCATCATCAGGTACACAACAATCTACTGGGCAAACTGCTGCACATTGTGGCTCTTCATGAAAACCTACACATTCTGTACACTTATCAGGTACAATGTAATAAATCTCATCACTAATAGGCTCTTGTGCTTCGTCTGCATCAACTTCTTTACCATCCGTTAACACTAACTTACCGTTAAGACTTGTTCCATCTTTATATCTCCAATCATCAGCACCTTCATAAATTGCTGTATTTGGGCATTCTGGTTCACAAGCTCCACAGTTAATACATTCGTCTGTTATAATAATTGCCATAGCGTATTTTTAATCTTTTTTGTTTACTTAACTTTGTGGTGCAAAAATAAAGCCAAAAAAGGTGTTATACAAATAATAATGAGTAACAAAGATCACATAACGGAAGCATTTGTACAATTAGGCCATTTTATTAGTCAATTTACTACAGAAACTCCTGAGAAAAAAGAAAACATATTACATAACGAATTGTTTTTTGATGGTTTTAAACATCAAATTAAGTTAGCAAAAGAACATAACGGTTGGTTTACACAACAAAATATTCAATATGCTTTAAAAGGTTGGAGTGACCAATTAACTAAAGTAACGCTTCAAAATTGGTTAAAAAAGTACGATTTAACGACTACCAATCCTAAAACCGTTGCCATAATTATGGCTGGTAATATTCCGTTAGTAGGTTTTCATGATTTTTTGTGTGTTTTACTAACTGGACGTTCCGTATTAGTTAAACAATCTTCTAACGACAAACACCTTCTACCCTATTTAGCCAAATATTTAGAACACGTAACTCCCGATTTAAAAGGAAAAATAACCTTTACAGAAGATAAATTACAAAACTTTGACGCAGTAATTGCAACAGGAAGCAATAACACAGCTCGCTATTTTGAGTTTTATTTTAAAAATAAACCTTCAATAATTAGAAAAAGCCGAAACTCGGCTGCAATATTAACAGGATCTGAAACTCCAGAACAGTTAGACGCCTTATCTGATGATATATTTAGATACTATGGTTTAGGTTGCAGAAATGTTTCTAAAATGTTTATCCCTAGAGATTATAATTTTGATGCTTTTTTTAATGCCATGTATAAATGGAATCCGATTATTAACGAAGCCAAATACGCTAACAATTACGACTATAATAAAGCAGTATATATAATGAGCGAATTTGATATGCTAGAAAATGGTTTTTTAATGATTAAAGAAGACCAAAGCTACGCATCACCAATAGCTACTGTGTTTTATGAGTATTATGATTCTATTGAAATTTTAAAACAAAAATTACAACTTGATAAAGATTTAATACAATGTATTGTCGCTAATAATTTTGATGATTCAGAAGTTTCGTTTGGAAAAACACAACAACCAGAACTTTCAGATTATGCAGACGATGTTGACACAATTGCATTTTTATTAAAAATCTAAAGGATAAATTATTAAATTCTTAACTTAATTTAAATCAATAATTAGCACCTTTGTTAATTGATAAAATAAGATAATTTCTGTATAACCAGAAAACTAAATTTGTAACCATGCAAAAACATAATTTTAGCGCAGGACCATGCGTATTACCTCAAGAAGTATTACAAAAAGCATCACAAGCTTTATTAGATTTTGATAACGGATTATCCCTAATCGAAGTCTCGCATAGAAGTAAGTCCTTTGTTGATGTGATGGAACAAGCTAGAGCTTTAGCATTAGAGTTATTAGGCCTAGAAGGTAAAGGCTACAAAGCCTTATTTTTACAAGGTGGAGCAAGCATGCAATTTTTAATGGTCGCTCAAAATTTATTAGAAAAAAAAGCTTCCTATTTAAACACCGGAACTTGGGCAGACAAGGCTATTAAAGAAGCTAAAATTTACGCAGATATTGTAGAAGTAGCATCCTCTAAAGACGCTAACTATAATTATATTCCTAAAGGTTTTGATATTCCGGAAGATCATGATTATTTTCATTGTACATCCAACAACACTATTTTTGGAACACAAATGAAAAGTTTTCCTAAATCACCAATACCTTTAGTATGTGATATGAGTAGCGATATTTTTTCACGCTCATTAGACTTTTCTCAATTTGACTTAATTTACGCAGGAGCTCAAAAAAACATGGGACCAGCTGGTACAACCCTAATTGTTGTTAAAGAAGATATTTTAGGAAAAGTATCGCGTAAAATACCATCAATGTTAGACTATAAAGTACATATAGATAAAAGTAGTATGTTTAATACACCTCCTGTATTTGCAGTCTACACTTCTATGTTAACTTTACAATGGTTAAAGGATTTAGGTGGTATTAAAGCTATCGAAAAAGAGAATGACAAAAAAGCAAGATTAATGTATTCTGAAATTGATTTAAACCCATTATTTAAAGGTTTTGCAGCTAAAGAAGACAGATCAGACATGAACGCGACCTTTACATTAGTTAATGAAGATTTAAAAGAAACTTTTGACACCATGTGGAAAGAAGCTGGCGTTAGTGGATTAAATGGACATAGAAGCGTTGGAGGTTACAGAGCAAGCATGTATAACGCCTTATCTTTAGATAGCGTTAAAGTACTTGTTGAAGTAATGAGTGAATTAGAAAGTAAAGCATAAAATTATTGAAAATGAAAATATTAGCAAACGACGGAATTTCACAAAGCGGAATTGACGCTTTAGAAGCTGCAGGTTTTGAAGTTAACACAACAACAGTAGCCCAAGAGCAGTTAATTAATTACATAAACGATAAAGACATTAGTGTTTTACTAGTTAGAAGCGCTACAACTGCGAGAAAAGATCTAATCGACGCTTGTCCTAATCTTAAAATTATTGGACGTGGTGGTGTCGGGATGGATAACATAGATGTTGACTATGCCAAACAAAAAGGCTTACACGTTATAAATACACCAGCAGCATCATCGCAATCTGTTGCTGAGTTAGTTTTTGCTCACCTATATGGTGGAGTAAGATTTTTACACGACGCTAACAGAAACATGCCTTTAGATGGTGACACACAATTTAAAAAATTAAAGAAAAACTACGCTAAAGGAGTTGAGTTAAGAGGAAAAACGCTTGGTGTAATTGGATTTGGTCGTATAGGTCAAGAAGTTGCAAAAATTGGTTTAGGTGTTGGAATGAAAGTTATTGCTGCAGATAAATTTATAGAAGCTGCAGATGTTAGTGTTGACTTTTTTGATGGACAATCAGTAACATTTAATATTAAAACTGAAACAATGGAGGATGTTTTAAAACAATCAGACTTTGTTACACTTCACGTACCAGCACAAAAAGACTACGTTATAGGTAAACCTGAGTTTGATGTCATGAAAGATGGATCTGCTATAATCAATGCTGCAAGAGGTGGTGTTGTTAATGAAGTAGATTTAGTAAGTGCGCTTGAAAGCGGAAAACTAGCATTTGCAGGTTTGGATACGTTTCAAAACGAACCTACTCCAGCAGTACAATTATTAATGAATGGTAGAATTTCTTTAACGCCACACATTGGAGCTGCAACTAATGAAGCACAAGATAGAATTGGTACAGAGTTAGCTACACAAATTAAAAATATACTTTTAAACGGATAAATAACACATTTAAACGTTTACTTATTTAAAACGGAATTTATAAAAAGCCACATTGTTAAAATGTGGCTTTTTTTTGTACTTTTCAACTATCAAATCGTATTAACTATTAATTTTTATATAAAATGGCAGGAATTTTAGACCTATTAAACTCAGATTTAGGAAAAACAATTATCAGTGGTGTATCTGGATCAACAGGAACAGACCAAGACAGAACAGGAAGCGTTTTAACAATGGCTTTACCAGTATTAATGAAAGCAATGGAACGTAACGCTTCAACACCAGAAGGTGCAGAAGGACTTTTAGGAGCAATTAAAGGAAAGCACAATGGTAGCATATTAGATAATTTAGGAGACCTTTTTGGAGGTGGAGTAAATGAAGAAGTTGTTAATGATGGTGACAAAATTTTAGGTCATGTATTAGGTGCTAAAAGAGATGGTGTACAACAAGTAATAGGACAAAAATCTGGCTTAGATTCTGGATCAGTTGCAAACATATTAAAAGTAGCAGCTCCAATTTTAATGGGTGTTTTAGGAAAACAAGCAAGTCAAAACAACGTAAGCTCTACAAATGACTTAGGTGGTTTACTTGGTGGTTTACTTGGTGGAAACGAAACTAAAAACGAACAAAGCTTTCTAGAAAAAATATTAGATGCAGATGGTGATGGTAGCATTATCGACGATGTAGCAGGAATGGTACTTGGTGGATCTGAGAAAAAAGGAGGAATTGCTGGTTTATTAGGTGGTCTTTTTGGAAAATAAACCTTTCATTTTATAATTTATATAAAGCCAAACCTATGTTTGGCTTTTTTTTGTGACTTATATCAACTTATTTTTTTGTATTTTTAGGAAAAAGAAGCGCATGAAAAACATACTTTTATTTGCTCTATTATTAATGATAGCTTTTAGCTGTAACACCAATAAAGTTGCTAGCTCCAAAGATTTATCATTGGCTCAACCTGGTGATACTATTACCATATCAAGTGACAAAACAGAATATGATATTATTATTATAGAGCCAGGTTTTAATACTTGGTTGCAAACTATAGCTAAACCGGAAGGCTATTACACACAACAATATCTAGAAAACAAAAATGTAATGTATGTATCGGCCTGGAATAATCGCGCATTACAGCCACAACGCTACAACCCAAACTTATACGAACTCCAAATTGACTACCAATCTAACATAGATTATGGTTATGACGTAAATTATAAGTTGTATAATTATTTTGTTTATTTTCAAAACAGATATAAACAAAATCTTTTAGGTGGTCGTATTCCTCCTAATTAAAGCCTTTTCTATATCTTTGCAACGATAAAAATTGCAATGGAAAAATTTAAAAAACGTTGGGAAATCCAACAAAATTGGCAACTATTATTTCCTGTATTAGGATTTTTAGCACTAGCGTATTCTAGCTATAAGCTTGCTAATAAAATGATTGACAACAACATATTCTTAATTATTACTTGTACTATATTAACCACTTCAGTATTATTAAAGTTTGTATTATTTCTGTTTAAAAAACTAGAAAACAAGTGGGAAGTCACTTATAAATGGGAAATGATACGCATATTTATAGTATTTGCGGTTACTGGTAGCTCTTCTTTATTTGTAGGAAGACCAATAATATATTGGTTAGGAATTACTAAAGAAAACTTAAATATTGTGGTCTATTGGATTTTATATATTATCATTGGGCTAATTTTCTATCAAATAATGTTAGTCTTTTTTGGGTGGCTGTCAGGTCAACACAAATTCTTTTGGGAATTTGAAAAAAAGATGATAAGACGTTTTGGTTTAGGTAAATTCGTAGATTAATTGAAACAACAACAGCACATAGCATTTAAATATATAGCAATAGTTTTACTACTTGCTGTAATGCTACCTTCTGCTGTAAAGTTTACACATGTTTTTGAAAACCATAAACATGAAGTGTGTTTGGATAACATCACGTCTCACATGCATGAGACTGATGTAGAATGTGAATTTTACAAGTTTAAACTCAACACTCAGTATTATACATTTTTTGAAATTTCTTTTTTAAATATAGAAGATAATTTCTTAAAAATAAACAATACATTATATAACTTTAAGTATAATCATCAGCAATTATCGTACTCGCTTCGAGGTCCTCCTTTTTTAGTTTAACATAAGTTATTATTTAAACTAAATTTTTTTACAATGAAATATTATTTAATGGTTTTGTGCTGCTGTGTATTCAGTTGGGCACAAAGTCAAGATTGCAATGCTACTTTTTCAGGAGAAGTGCATGATTTTCATGATGGTACACCAATAGTAAATGCTACCATTTTTATTAAAAGCCTTAATAAGTATACCACTACGGACATTAATGGACGTTTTAATATAGATAATCTATGTAATTCTCTAATAGTTGTGGAGGTTAGCCATCTTGCATGCGAAACCAAAACAATAGACGTTAACATTGTTAACGATACCTTTATAGAAATTAACCTAGAGCATCATATAGAAGAGCTAAATGAGGTTAAAGTTACTGGTGCTTCTGGCATTAAACTGACTAAAACTGCACAAGAAACTCATTTAAAATCCGATGTTATTGATCGTTTTAGCTCACTTAATTTAGGTGATGCTTTAAAACAGATTAGTGGTGTATCTTCCATAAATACTGGTAATAGTATTGTTAAACCTGTAATTAACGGTTTACATAGTAGCAGAATTATTGTAATGACTAATGGTGTAAGGCTTCAGGATCAAGAATGGGGAATTGAACATGCACCAAATATAGATTTAAACACTGCTGGTAGCATCAACGTTATTAAAGGTGCCAATGCACTAGCTTATGGTGGTGATGCAATTGGAGGCGTAATCGTTTTAAAACCTTCTAACATCAGTTTAAAAGATTCACTTTACGGAAAAACAATAGTAAGTGGCAACACCAATGGTAGAGGTTATAATTTAAATACCTCATTAACAAAAACGTACAAAAAAGGTTGGTATTTAGGTGCACAGGCTTCTGTAAAACGTTCAGGCGATATGGAAGCACCAGATTATAGTTTAACCAATACTGGCTTGAACACTAAAGGTTTTTCTATTAATGGTGGTTTTAAAACTTTTGAAAAAGGCTTTAATGTATATTATAGTTATTTAGATAATGAAATAGCTATTTTAAGAGCAGCGCATATAGGTAACATTGAAGATTTAGTTAATGCGATTAACAATCCACAACCATTAGTAATTGAAGATTTTAGTTATGATATTAATGCGCCTAAACAGGACGTTACACATCATGTTTTTAAAACTGAATTTTTTAAACGTTTTAAAAAATTTGGACGTGTAGACATACAGTATGATTACCAAAACAATCATCGTTTTGAGTATGATATACGTGTTGGTGATGATAGAGATAAACCTGCTATAGATTTAACTCTAAAAACACATACTTTAAAAACTAGCGTGACGTTGGATTCTAAAAACAATATTTCTTATAATTTTGGAGTAAATGCTGGATATCAAAATAATTTTGCAGCAAATACAGGTGTTAGACGACTAATTCCGGATTATGACAAATATGATTTAGGAGCGTTTATTGTTACTGAGTTAAAATTAAATAATGACCTATCTATGGATTTTGGTTTACGTTATGATTTTAATCAAATTGATGCTAAAAAATACTACTTAACTAGTCGTTGGAATGAGCGTAACTATGATTCTGATTTTGGAAATATTGTGATTGACGATTTAGGTACACAATTACTGACTAATCCAGTTTTTAATTACCACAATGTTTCAGCATCAGCAGGTATTGCTTATCAATTAAATGAATATAATAGTTTTATATTTAATTATGGATTATCTAATCGTGCTCCTAACCCATCCGAGTTATTTAGTGATGGCTTACATCACTCGGCAGCTAGAATTGAATTAGGAGATTTACGTTTAAAACAAGAAACATCAAATCGTATTTCTGGTAGCTATAATTTTCAAAAAAACAAGTTATCATTAAACATTGAAGCTTTTTATAATTATATAAAAGATTACATTTTTATAGAGCCTACTGGAACAGAACAAACCATTCGTGGTGCCTTCCCAGTTTGGAGTTACAATCAAACAAATGCTGCTTTATATGGATTAGATCTTACTGCTAATTATAGCTTTAATGACCATTGGTTTTTAAATAATAAATCCTCAATCATAAAAGGAAAGGATGTTAGCCAAGATCAAGCGTTAATTGATATGCCTTCGTTTAAAACTGTAAATATCATAGGGTATTCTAATCCAAAATGGTTAGATCTTAAAACCGAATTACAAAGTGAGTGGGTTTTTAGACAAAATGATTACCCTAATAATAATTTTGAAGTATTTATACCAACTACAGAACAAATGGAATTGGTAGATGTTAGTACTACACCTCCAGCCTACCATTTGTTGCATTTACAAAGTAATATTACATTGGAAATGTCCAAGTCTACAGACTTAAATATTGGGCTAAATATTACAAATATTTTTAATACAAATTACCGAGAAAACCTTAATAGATTACGTTATTTTGCTGATGATGTAGGAAGGAATATAATGTTACAATTAAAATTAAACTATTAACATTTAAAACATTAACAATGAAAAATTTAACACTAAAAACAATTAAACAATTATCGCTATTATTTTTAATTTCAATAGCATTTACAGCGTGTTCAAGCGACGATGACAATACAAACAACCCAGAACCTGTTAATGAAGAGGAAGTAATTACAACCTTAACTGCTACACTTATACCTGTTGGTGGAGGTACAACTGTAACAATGCAAACACGTGATTTAGATGGTGACGGACCAAATGCTCCAGTAATAACAGTATCATCAGACTTAGTGGCCAACACTGTATATAATGGTAGTCTAGTTTTGTTAAACGAAACTGAATCTCCTGCTGAAGAAATAAATGAAGAAATTGAAGAAGAAAGTAATGACCACCAATTTTTTTATAATGTAACAAATAGCATTGCTACTTTTACTTACGAGGATTTTGATGATAACGGAAATCCTTTAGGTTTAGAGTTTACTTTAACTACAGCTGCTACAGCTATGAATGGAAATCTAACAATTACTTTACGTCATGAACCAAGCAAATCTGCTGTAGGTGTTAGCGATGGAGACATTACAAACGCAGGTGGAGAAACTGATGTGCAAGCTGTATTTCCTGTTGTAATACAATAATAGTTAACTAAGTTTACCACTATTTTTAATAAAAACATCCCGTAAATTACGGGATGTTTTTTGTTTTAAACTTAAATAGATTTAAAAAAAAATGTAACAAATGCCTTGTTTAAACCACTAATTAAAAAACAACTTAAACTATTATGAAAACAGCATTTTACTTACTATTATTAACCTTTGGGTCTTCTTTTTTAGGATATAGTCAAGATCAACCTTTAAGTCCCAATAACAATACAGCAGATACATCACTTGTCCAACCAGAATCATCTAATATGAACTGGTATATTGTCCAAGACACAGTTAAAGTACTTATTGGAAAAGTAAATACTCTAATTAAAAAAGACAAAAAAGAGCTTTACGTCGTTACTACTGTGGACATGATCCAAGCCACAACTAAATGGGTAGACACCACAATTGTATCTATTAAAAACTTTAAACCTATATACCACTCGTCATACAATCAGCAACGTGATATGGTATTACATTTTAACGCTAAGGTTACTGGTTATTATTTAGATAAAAAAACCGATACTAAAACAGCAATTAATGAAGCTACATCCAAGCCTTATTTTGACAGTAATTTTTACCCACAACTTATTAGGTTTTTACCGTTAACGGAAGGTTATCAAAATAGTATTGCCATTTTTGACTATAATCCTACTACTTCAACAGGTGTTATAACAGCTACTATTAAAAAAACTGAACAGGCAATATTAAACTTAAATGGTCAAGAAACTAAAGTTTGGAAAGTGCAAACAACAGACGACATCTCTAAAAATCAAACCATTAGCACTTACTATATTGATGTTACTACCAGAAAAATATTAAAACATGATATTGCTTTTAATGGTAGATTAATGACAATGGAAATAATTGATTAGCATTCTGCATCTTAATAAAAGACTAAGTAAATTTTAACTTGATATTATTTCTAAACCTAAAAGCAACTCAATAATTTTCAATACTTTTGTTAGGCAAACTTTTAAAAATTTCCGCTTGACGGTAAAACAAAAATATATTTCATGAAAAATACAGCTTTAACAGCAACTCACGAAGCCTTAAACGCAAAAATGGTTCCTTTTGCAGGTTACAACATGCCTGTACAATATGATGGTGTAAATATAGAACATGAAGCAGTTAGAAAAGACTGTGGTGTGTTTGACGTATCACATATGGGAGAGTTTTTAATTTCTGGTCCAAAAGCATTAGATTTAATACAAAGCGTAAGCAGTAATGATGCGTCTAAATTGACAATTGGTAAAGCACAATATGCGTGTTTACCAAATGACGATGGTGGAATTGTTGACGATTTAATTATTTACAAATTAAAAGAAGAGCAATATTTACTAGTCGTTAATGCTAGTAATATTGAAAAAGATTGGAATTGGATTACCTCTAAAAACACAGTTGGTGCTGACATGCGTGATTTGTCAGAGGATTACTCGTTATTAGCTATTCAAGGTCCTAATGCTGTATCAAAAATGCAAGCTTTATCAAGTCATGATTTATCTGCTATTAAGTTTTATAATTTTGAAGTTGGTGATTTTGCTGGAATTGATAATGTTATTATTTCTGCAACTGGATATACTGGTAGTGGTGGTTTTGAAATTTATTGTAAAAATGACGAGGTCAAACAAATCTGGGATAAAGTTACTGAAGCTGGTGCAAAACCAATTGGCTTAGCTGCTCGTGATACTTTACGTTTAGAAATGGGTTACTGCCTTTACGGAAATGATATAAATGACAGCACTTCTCCTATTGAAGCTGGTTTAGGTTGGGTAACAAAATTTACTAAAACCTTTACTAACAGTGATGCTTTAGAAGCACAAAAACGCAAAGGTGTAGATCGTAAATTAGTCGCTTTTGAATTAGACGAAAGAGGAATCCCTAGACAAGGCTATGACATTGTAGATGGACAAGGCAAAAAAATTGGTGAAGTTACTTCCGGAACCATGTCACCTATGCTTAATAAAGGTATTGGTTTAGGCTATGTACCAACGGTTTTTGCAGATGTAAACAGTAAAATAAATATACAAATACGTAAAAATGCAGTACCTGCAACTGTTGTAAAACTTCCGTTTTACAAAGTGTAATTATACTTTATGTTAGATTTTAACACAATAATAAACAACATCCATAATAACCTAAAAGACAACGTTGTTAAGGGTGTTGTTGCTTCATATATACCAGAATTATCAAAACAAGATGTCAATCAATTTGGCATTTACATGCAACACATGGACGGTCGATCGTTTAAGGTTGGTGATGCAGACGTCCCATTTTCTATACAAAGTATTTCTAAAGTTTTATCCTTATCCAAAGCGATTGCTTTTGAAAACAATGATATATGGAAGCGTGTGGATGTAGAACCGTCTGGAAACCCTTTTAATCATTTGTCTTTATTAGAGTTAGAAAATGGTATTCCTAGAAACCCTTTAATAAATGCAGGTGCCATAGTGGTTGCAGATATTTTATGCTCTAAGTTTGAAAATCCAAAAGCCGATTTTTTACAATTTGTACGTGATATTGCCAACGACCAAACTATTGATTATAATTATAAAGTTGCCGAGTCAGAGCGTAAAACGGGATATAACAATTATGCAGCAGCCAACCTTTTAAAATCTTTTAATAATTTAAATAATAATGTAGAGGATGTAATGGATTTTTACTTCCATCAATGTGCTCTAGAAATGACTTGCTCTCAATTGGCTAAAGCATTTTATTTATTTGCTAACAAAGGTAAATGCATAAATAATAAACAACATATTTCAAGTAGTCAAGCCAAACGTATAAATGCAATCATGCTAACTTGTGGTTTTTATGACGAGTCTGGTGAGTTTGCTTTTGAAGTTGGACTACCTGGTAAAAGTGGTGTTGGTGGTGGTATAGTTGCCTTACTACCTAACCATTTTATAATTTCTACTTGGTGTCCAGGTCTAAACGCTAAAGGTAATTCGTTAATTGGAATGCAAGCGTTAGAACAATTTACAACTCAGACCAATTTATCTATTTTCTAAACGTTATCCTTACTAATGAAAGAGATAAATAACAAACATCGCATACTAATTTTAGGTGCCAGTGGTTTTATCGGACAAGCTTTATACAAAGAGCTATGTGGCTATTTTAGAACCTTTGGGACCTATTGCAGAGACAATTTCGCCTTTAATAAAAACCAACATTACTTTCAATACAATATTGAAGAAGATGATATTTTTGAAATCCTAGATATCGTAAAACCTACCATTGTAATTTCTGCGATACGAGGTAATTTTTCGGCACAAATTATTGCTCACCAGCATATTACCGAGTACATTATAGCCAACAATAGTAAATTAATATTTTTATCATCAGCTAATGTTTTTGATGCCTATAGCAAATTTCCTAGCTATGAAAATGACAAAACATTAAGTCATAGTATGTATGGTCATTTTAAAATAAAAATAGAGAACATGCTATTGCGTTTACCAAAACAATATTATGCAATCATAAGACTACCAATGGTTTTTGGAGCGCAATCTCCAAGAATACAAGAGATTAAATTTCATATAAAAGAAAAATTACCTTTTGAAGTATTTCCTAATTTGATAATGAATGTCACCACAGATACAAAGGTCACACAACAAATTCATTATTTAATAAACCGAAATAAAAAAGGCATATTCCATTTAGGTAGTGAAGATTTAGTGCACCATGACGATTTTATTAAAGAAATTGTCGCGTCACTAAACATAAAAAACCCACTTTTAAAACAAGTGTACACAACCAATGACGACAGGTATTTAGCAGTCCTCTCTAAAGAAAATAAGCTACCTAAACATTTACAGTTATTAAGTCAAGAAATTTTAACAGAATTAGAAGTTTAATTTATTATTTTTAAATAAAAAATATGGCACTACTTACACAAACAGAAATAGAACAACGTCTACTTAGACTACCAGAATGGGAACATTATGATAATGCAATCCATGCAGAATTTGAATTTGAAAATTTTAAAGACTGTTTTAGCGCAATGAGCAGAATTGCTTTTGAGTGCGAAGCATTAAACCACCATCCTGAATGGACTAACGAATATAATGTACTTAAAATTACAATAACAACACATGATGCAGGTGGAGTTACAGATAAAGATTTTAAATTAGCCTTAGCAATTGAGCATATTGTTGAAGAGGAAGAGGACTAATACCACTTTATTCACATATTTTTTTAAATTTGTGATTCAATAAAATAATCTAGGTTTTCGCTACAGCGAAACTATAAAAACATATAATCATGGGAAGAGCTTTTGAATTTAGAAAAGCACGTAAAATGAAACGTTGGTCTGCAATGAGCAAGGCTTTTACACGCATTGGAAAAGACATTGTAATGGCTGTAAAAGAAGGTGGACCAGATCCAGCTAGTAACTCACGTTTACGTGCAGTTATACAAAATGCCAAAGCAGTAAACATGCCTAAGGACAATGTGGAGCGTGCTATTAAAAAAGCAAGTGACAAAAGTCAAGGTGATTTTAAAGAAGTAATTTTTGAAGGTTATGCACCTCATGGAATTGCTGTTTTAGTTGAAACTGCAACAGATAATAATACCAGAACTGTAGCTAACGTACGTAGTTATTTTAATAAATGTGATGGTAGTTTAGGTACATCAGGATCTGTAGTATTTATGTTTGACCATACTTGTAACTTTAGAGTTGCTGCTGAAGGTTTAGACCCTGAAGAATTAGAACTAGAGTTTATAGATTTTGGTGCAGAAGAAGTATTTGCAGATGACGATGGTATTTTAATTTACGCACCTTTTGAAAGTTTTGGAGCTATCCAAGCAGAACTTGAAAGACGTGAAATTGAAATCTTATCTTCTGGATTTGAACGCATACCACAAGTTACCAAAGCTTTAACACCAGAACAGGCTGCTGATGTAGAAAAATTATTAGAAAAATTAGATGATGATGATGATGTACAAAACGTATATCACACTATGGAAGAAACAGATAATGATGATGAGTAATCTAATCTTATAAGTATTAAAAAAGCGACCAATTGGTCGCTTTTTTAATTTTATTATGTGTCGTTTATATTACAACTCTAAAATTTGAGCTGCATGATCTTTAGTTTTAACCTTATCAATAACGTGGGCTACTACTCCATCTTCATTAATTAAAAACGTTTTTCGGTGGATACCATCATACTCTTTACCCATAAACTTTTTTAAACCCCAAACACCAAAAGCATTAATCACTTCTTTTTCTTCGTCTGCTAATAACGGAAACGGAAAACTGTATTTATTTTTAAAATTAGTCTGTCTTTTTTCAGAATCTGCACTTACTCCTAAAATCTCATAACCTTTATCTTGTAAGGCTTTATAATTATCGGTTAAATTACAAGCTTCTGCTGTACAACCAGGTGTACTAGCTTTTGGATAAAAGAAAACAATTAGTTTTTTTCCTTTATAATCGGATAATGACACAGGGTTTCCGTCTTGATCATTAACTGTAAAATTTGGTACTTTATCACCTTGTTTTAATGTATTCATAGTTGTAATTTTGGTTTCATTCAAAAATACAATTAATGACTAAGCAAGAAAAGGTAGATTTTGTTATAAATACGTTAAATAAGCTATATCCCGAAATCCCTGTACCATTAGATCATAAAGATCCCTACACTTTATTAGTTGCTGTTTTATTATCTGCACAATGTACTGATGTTAGAGTCAATCAAATCACACCTATATTGTTTGCAAAAGCAGATAATCCATACGATATGATTAAGTTGAGTGTGGAAGAAATTAAAGAAATAATCAGACCTTGTGGTTTATCACCAATGAAAAGTAAAGGTATATACGGATTATCAAAAATGCTAGTCGAAGACTACAATGGTGTTGTACCACAGTCTTTTGAAGCTTTAGAGACCTTTCCAGCAGTTGGTCACAAAACTGCAGGTGTAGTTATGAGTCAGGCATTTGGTGTTCCTGCATTTCCGGTTGACACGCACATACATAGATTAATGTATCGATGGAATTTAACTAATGGTAAAAGTGTGCAACAAACAGAAAAAGATGCCAAACGTTTATTCCCAGAACATACCTGGAATGATTTACATCTTCAAATAATATGGTATGGACGCGAGTATTCTCCTGCCAGAGGTTGGGATTTAGAAAAAGATATTATAACCAAGACTATTGGGAGAGCGTCTGTCCTAAAAGAATATGCGAAAAAGTAATATTAGCATAAAACTTGTTACTTTTTTAAAAAACAAATCTTTATGAGATCGACCATTATATGTATTCTTGTTATACTACTAACCTCTTGTATACCAACCAAAATAGCGCCTAAAATTGAAAGTTATAAGATTACAACAGGTAAAAAATTTAATAAAGCATTACCAAAATGGCAATCGTTTATTTTTGAAGATCCTAAAAACGCAAACGAATTTTATAATTATATAAACACAAAGTTTGAGCTAAACCATAATAATGTTGATAGTAATGTCAAGATTGTAATAAATAATACAGACTACTATTTATCTTTTTATGAAATAGCAAGGGATACTGAAACATTAAATTTAATTCCTATTGTAATAGATGGCAAGAGAAATCAAAACGGAAATGACGCCTTATTAAGTGAGGCGCATACTAGACAATCTAGTAAATATTACATTGCTTTAACTGTTTTTGATGATGATTTTAAAAATTGCCTTAAAGAAGATTATAAGCATCAAAAAGTTATAATACAATATTTAGAAGCTTTACGTAAACAATATTTGTCTATATATAACTACCAACAATTACTCTTAAAAAAAACGTCCTGAGACTATCAGGACGTTTCCAAGTTTAGTTTTGAAGTGCTTCAAACTTCAAATTTTTATAATTTATAACACTTAAAGCCTTGCTATAATTTAAGATAAAACTTATGGTTTCATCTTTAGGTTTTAGTTTAAAACCGTGTTTTTTTGGGGTATTAGAATGTTCAGAGTAAATTTTTGCCATGTATATTAGTTTAAGGTATAAACAAATAACGAGCAAAATTATACTTTATTGTATTTTAATTAGTCAATACTATATTGTGCTTTTCAATAACCTTTCTCATATTAATTAATGCATAGCGCATACGACCCAATGCAGTGTTAATACTAACACCTGTACGCTCTGATATTTCTTTAAAACTCATATCATTATACATACGCATTACTAATACTTCTTTTTGATCTTCTGGCAACTCGTCTATCAAACGTCTTACATCTGACTCAACTTGCTCTTTAACCATAACTTTTTCAGCATTTAAAGACGTATCACTAATAACAGAAAAGATATCAAAATCACCAGAATTATCAAATTTTGGCATTCTGTTATTTTTTCTAAAATGATCAATTACCAAATTATGTGCAATACGCATAACCCAAGGTAAAAACTTACCCTCTTCATTATATTTACCACGTTTTAAAGTACGAATGACTTTAATAAAGGTATCCTGAAAAATATCTTCAGCAATATCTCTATCAAATACTTTAGAATAAATAAAACTATAAATACGTTGTTTGTGTCTAGTAATCAATACTTCTAAAGCAGACTCGTCTCCTTTAATATAGTTACTAACAAGAATAGCATCTGTGATTGTTACTTTTTGCATAATCATTACTTTTTGGACACCAAAAAAAGGCTCTGGCTTGGGGTTTATAAAAAAAAAGTAATGTTGTAGTATAGGCAAAAATTAAGTTAGGTCATTGATATGCATCAAATATAACAACAATCATTCCGAAAAAGCAAAAAAAATCTAAAGTTTTAACATTTTATTGCACAATAATCTTTTTTACTAGATGATTAAGTTATGTTATCTTTGTAGTCAAGACGTAAAATGACTATGACAACACCGCTTTCTGAAGTAAATCCAAAAGAAAACATTATAATAAAAGGTGCTAAATTGCACAATCTTAAAAACATTGATGTTGTTATTCCGCGACGCAAATTAGTTGTTATAACGGGATTATCAGGATCTGGAAAGTCAAGTTTAGCTTTTGACACTTTGTATGCAGAGGGTCAACGACGTTATGTAGAAAGTTTAAGTAGTTATGCTAGACAATTTTTAGGACGATTAAATAAACCTAAAGTAGATTATATAAAAGGTATTGCTCCAGCTATTGCAATCGAGCAAAAAGTAAATAGTACCAATCCAAGATCAACCGTTGGAACAACAACCGAGATTTATGATTATTTAAAACTACTATTTGCCAGAGTTGGACGTACCTACTCGCCTATTTCAGGTCAAGAAGTAAAAAAAGATACGGTTACAGACGTTATTAACTACATAAAAGGTTTAGCCTTAAACCAAAAACTGTTGTTATTAGCTCCTATTGTTTTGGAGGAAGGTCGTGAGTTACAAGACAAATTAAGTGCTTTAAATGCACAAGGGTATGCTAGAATAAAAGTAAAAGATTCTGTAATAAGAATTGACGATGCTAAGGACTTAACGTCTATTAAAGATTTATTTTTAGTAGTAGACAGAATTGTTACTAAAGACGATGAGGATTTTTATAACAGACTAGCAGACGCTATACAAACTGCCTTTTTTGAAGGAAAAGGTAATTGTTATATCGAAACTCTTGCAGATAACACCAATCGTCATTTTAGTAATAAATTTGAATTGGATGGTTTACAGTTCCTGGAACCAAACGTGCATTTATTTAGTTTTAACAATCCTTATGGTGCTTGTCCAAAATGTGAAGGTTATGGTGATGTTATTGGTATTGATGATGATTTAGTTGTACCAAATACAGCACTTTCTGTTTATGAAAACGCTATTTTTCCTTGGCGTGGTGACAGCATGAGTTGGTACAAAGATCAATTGGTAAACAATTCTCATAAATTTGATTTCCCAATACATAAGCCATATTTTCAATTAAGTCCAGAACATAAAGCTTTAATTTGGGAAGGAAACCAATATTTTGAAGGTTTAAATAGCTTTTTTGCCGAGTTAGAAAGCAAAGCATATAAGATTCAAAATCGTGTAATGCTCTCTCGATACAGAGGTAAAACACAATGTAAAGTCTGTCATGGTAAACGCTTAAGACCAGAAACAAACTATATAAAAGTTGGTAATGCAACTTTAACGGAATTAGTAGAATTACCGCTAAGTAAATTAGCAATATTTTTTGAAACTATAACATTAAATGAATATGATGCAAAAATTGCAGAACGTCTATTAGTAGAAATTAAAAACAGACTTAGCTTTTTACATAATGTAGGTTTAGATTATTTAACTTTAAATCGAAAGTCCAACACACTTTCTGGTGGAGAAAGCCAACGTATTAATCTAGCCACTTCATTAGGAAGTAGTTTAGTCGGATCCATGTATATTTTAGACGAGCCTAGTATTGGTTTGCATCCAAAAGACTCGGAACGTTTAATACAGGTTTTAAAACAACTTCGTGATTTAGGAAATACTGTAATTGTGGTAGAGCATGATGAAGATATCATGAAGGAAGCCGACCAAATAATAGATATTGGTCCAGAAGCTGGGACTTTAGGAGGTCAAGTTGTTGCTGTTGGTACGTATGCTGATATTTTAAAATCAACATCATTAACTGCACAATATTTAAACGAAACTTTAAAAATTGAAGTACCTAAAACACGTCGAACTAGCAAGTACAGCATAGACATTATTGGAGCTAGAGAAAACAATTTAAAAAACATAGATGTGTCTTTTCCATTAGAAATGCTAACGGTTATTACTGGAGTTTCTGGAAGTGGAAAAAGTACTTTGGTTAAAAAAATATTATTTCCTGCCATACAAAAACACTTAACTGGCTTTAGTGATAAAGCGGGACAGTTTAGTGAGTTAAAAGGAAACTATAGTATAATAAAAAATATAGAGTTTATTGATCAAAACCCTATTGGACGATCCTCTAGATCTAATCCTGTGACATACGTTAAAGCCTATGATGATATTAGAGCGTTGTATGCTAAACAAAAACTTAGTACTATACGCAATTACGCTGCTAAACACTTTAGTTTTAATGTGGATGGTGGACGTTGTGAAACTTGTAAGGGAGAAGGTGAAGTAACTATCGAAATGCAATTTATGGCTGATGTCCATTTAGAATGTGAAACTTGTAAAGGGAAGCGTTTTAAAAAAGAAGTATTAGAAGTTACTTTTGCAGATAAAAATATTGATGATATTTTAAATCTAACTATCGATGACGCTATTGACTTTTTTGATAAAAACGGAGTCTCTAAGATTAAAAACAAACTACAACCTTTACAAGACGTAGGTTTAGGTTATGTTGCCTTAGGACAAAGCAGCTCTACCCTATCTGGTGGTGAAGCCCAACGTATAAAGTTAGCAACCTTTTTAGGCAAAGGAATTACTAAAGAAAAAATGTTGTTTATTTTTGACGAGCCTACTACTGGTTTACATTTTCATGACATACAAAAATTATTAAAATCCTTTTATGCGCTAATAGCAAAAGGACATTCTATTATTGTTGTGGAGCATAATTTAGAACTTATTAAATGTGCAGATCACATTATAGATTTAGGACCTGAAGGTGGAGAAAATGGTGGTCATTTGGTTGCTTTTGGTACTCCAGAAGACGTTATTAAAGTTAAAAACAGTGTGACTGCTAAGTATTTAAAAGACAAGTTATAACCGTTTTAGTATTTTATTTTTATTTAATAAGACAAAAACGAAATAAAACCTAAGACCAAAAAAGCAATAGGTACTAACACTACTAAAAAAACTAAAGACACAATTCCGCTTTTTAAAATACTGTAAAATAAACGTTGATTATAAAACTGTTTAACAGCGATTACTAGATATATAAATGTGGACAAGGCTATTAAAAAGTCTATCCAATTAGGTACATCAATAATAAAATTACTGATTAATAAAATACTAAACACTGTAAAAATAAAGGCGAAAAAGTAAAAAGAAAACACCAAATGGTAAGCATATCGTCCTTTTTTCCAAAAAAATAATTTCAAAAAGAAAGCAAAAATTGGTAATAAAATAAATAATGCTATTGGTGTTGTATTTATCATGGACATCCAAATCGTACCAGCTTTTCTATCCTGATGAAACTTTAAAAGTCTAGGATATAACATCCTATCAAACCATCCTGGATTATCATCCATTCCCATAGCTATGTAAATAGATTCCTTTGACGCTCCAACAGTTAATAATGAGTCTATTTTTTGACTCTCGTACCCAAACAAAACGTTATTACTTGATTTAATTTCTTTTTGATTTACAATAGAATCTATCTGTTTATCTGTCATTCCAGACAGCAACTTATTACTATTTAACGTGGCTCTAATTTCACTTCTTTCAATAGAGTCCATTTCTTTTCTTTCAATTTCATTTAAAACTTTAGTTGATTGCGCTTTAAAATCTTCATTTAAATCTTCTTCTACTTTATTCATTTGAAAGGAAAACAAAAAGAAAAACACAAACGTAACAAATAAATATAATTGTGCAGGATGCAAATAAGATAGACGTTTACCTTCAATAAATCTTTTAGGCAAAAATCCTGGTTTACTCATTAAAGGAATAAAACTCTTTAAAAATTTAGAATCCCACAGCAGATAATTATTTAAGGTATTGTAAAATAAAATTCCAAGTGTTAATTCCTCTTTATCTTTCATTCCACAATGTGGACAAAATGGGAATCCTGATTTAAAATCGCTATCACAATTTTTACACTTGGTATACTTTAAGGACATTAGTTAGTAGTTTTTATAAAAGTAAATATTTTAATCAACTATATACTTTTCAATATATAATTAAATTAAAATAAACTAAAAAAACGTCTTGTACATGCAGTAAAATCAATGCATAACAACTTTGGCACAGCTATTGAAACTACTTAATCAAAATAGCGAATGCCGAAACGCTTAATTAGTAGGCATAATATCAGATATCATTTGAAATGATTATAATAAAAAGTCCTTTTTCCCTTTCTACTTCGTAAGAAAAAGAAAACATAACTAAGGCTATGTTTGATTTTTATTACTTGTATAAAGACAAAAATCAAAATTTTATTTCATAATAATTTCAAACAATAACTGATACAATCTAAATCCTTAATACTATGAAAAAACTAGTACTATTATTTACAGGTATGTTAATTGGATTAACGACTGTAACAGCAGAAGCTAAATCTGCATCGCAAGGTGAAGATTTAGTATTAAACAGAAATTATTACGCACAACCAATCTTGTTTACAGAACGTGGTGTGGAATTTTTAATTTTTCCTGACGGAAGTTTTGATTTTAACACAGCAATAAATCACACGCAAGGAGACTATTATTACAGACGCACTAATACCAATACAAAACGAAGAGCATTAAATGTTACAAATGGTGCTCCAGGTACACAAGTAACTTATAATAACCCTAGAGATAGAGGTATGATAATAACACATGATCGTGATGGTAAAGTTAGACGCATAGGTAATGTATTTTTAAATTATAACAGGAGTGGTCAAATTAAACGTTTAGGATCTGTTTACATTAGTTACAACCGTCAAGGTTTAGTTAGTCAAATTGGAAGTATGCGTTTATACTACAGTAGACAAGGACAATTAATTAAAACTATTGGTCAAGTTAATAGAAGTAATTCTAATCATTATATAGGTCAAACTAATAATGATCATTATCAATACCAAACTAGTAATAATAATGATACAATGTATTACAGACAAACTGTCGATACACAACCTACTCAGCTAAAAAAATAGGTAGTAAATCTAATTTATTAATATTATTTAAAGCCATAAACTTTTGTTTATGGCTTTTTTTTTATCCCCTTTAATAAATTAAAAAACAACCTTAATCCCTTGTGAATATTGAGTTTTTTGTTTTTGGCACGATGCTTGTATTTATGTAAGTGTTCAATCTTAAAACAAATAATTATGAAACAAGTATTCCTATTATTATCAGCAATTCTCCTTAGTGGGTTTTCTGTTAATGCAGACACAAACACAACGATAGATAATGGTGTGACTAATAACTCTTATGTCAAAGGTTATGGTAATTCTTTCATTTTTACTGAAGCAGGAATTGAGTTTTCTATTTATGCAGATGGTCAATTTGACTTTTATATGCCTAGTTATGGACCTCAAGTTAGTGTAGAAATTAATAATAGAAACACAAATATTAGCTTTAATACAGGATATGATTATGGCGCATATGTACAATATGACGAGTTTGGAGCTGTTATTCAAGTTGAAAACACACCTATTTATTATGACTACTACGGTCGTGTTAATCAAGTAGGAAATGTTTATATTAACTACAATAACAGAGGTTACATTAGTCGTGTTGGAGGATTATATGTACACTACAACCGCTACAATCGTTATTCTCATAGTACTGGCTTTATAAATATTTACAACAGAGCTTATGTTTACAGACCTTGGCACGCATATTATGTTATTCCGCCAGTAAACTACTGTGTACTTTATACAACACCATATAGAAGACATTATACACCAATTAGATATAGATACGACAGACCTTACGTTAATAATTACAGACGTACTACTGCTGTAGCAAGTCGAAGAGGTAATACGATTTCAAGAAATAGAGCTTTAGCCTCTAGAACAGAAGGAAGAGCACCAAGAGCTACCACTACACCTCGAAATAGAAACAATAGGGCTACAACTGCAACACCAAGAACAAGAGGTAATGCAACAACATCTAGACCTAGAACAAATAATACTGTAAATACTAAACCTAAAACAAGAGGTAATACGGTTAACACAAAAACTAGAGACAATAAAGTGATTACAGCAACACCTAGAACTAGAGGTAACACTACAAGTGTACCTAGAACTAGAGGAAATCAAACAACAACCTCTAAACCTAGAACCAGAACTAATACTAAAGTAAATACAAGAACAAATAGAAGTAATACGCAGGTTAATAAACGTACAACTTCTAAACCTAGAACTACGACTTCAAGAAGTACATCGTCAAGACAAAATACTGATTCGTCAAGAAGAAGCACTAGATCTAGAAATTAGAAAAGACTATTAACTAGTCGATTGAATAGAATTCCTACTAAGGTTGTTTGCCCTAAAGCAACTTTAAGTAGGTTTTTTTTATGGAATAAAGCGATTTAATATTTTTGAAATATCTTCTGATAAATTAAATTTAAAAACAGTCAATCCATAGATTATAATTAAAATTAACGTTTTAGCGACAATGCTAATAATGGGATTAAAATTAAATTCCAAAAAAAACAAACTTAAACCACAAATCAATATTAGTAGTGTTGTTTTTATGGTAGCCAATGTAAACGGTTGAATTTTAAATTTTTTATACACAAACAATAGTTTGATAGTATTGTATGTAAAAATAGTAATACAACTTGCGTATGCAGCTCCATTTATTCCATACAACGGAATAAAAACAAGGTTTAAAACTACGGTTAGTATAGCTAAAAAAATCCCAAAGACTAGCACTACCCTATAATAATCGCTATTAAAAAGTATGGCATTATTATTTCCAATAAGGTTGTCTGATAGTTTAGCAAGACCAATCACTAAAACAACCAAAAAGCCTTCGCTATAATTTTCCGGAATTAAAAGATATAACTTATTGATATTTATTATAATACATAAAAATATAAATCCGCTAATAATAAATAAGTTAATAGAACTTTTTTGATAAAGTGTTTTAAGTTCAGCCTTGTGACCTTCATTTAAAAGCTTAGAGGTTAAAGGGTTTGCTATTTGATGCATTGCTCTAGCAGGAACACCTATAACCGTAGCAATATAAATAGCTACACCATAATAGGCAACATTATTAAGCGCCTGAAACTGACCAAGCATAAACTTATCTATCTCTAATATTATATTAGCCACAGAGCCTGCGATTATAATTAAAGCAGAATATTTTAAAATACTTCCAACATTAGGGATTTTAGTTAATTTAAAAACTGGCATCCTAAGACTAAAAGCATATAGTTTCATAATTAAGGCTCTGACAATATATGTAATAACAATCCCATAAATTAATTGATCTACATTTAGGTAACCAAAATAAAGACTTAACAGCAGCAACATGGTAACAAATCGGTGAAACACCTCACTCATAAAATTACCAAATACGCTTTGTAACTGCACCTTACTCCAGGCGTAAAACACTTCAAAATAGGCAAAAGCTGCTGCACAAATGTATATTAACCAAGTATAGTCCTTTATAATAGCATTTTCTTTAGATAGCCAATTGGCAATCAAATCATAAGCAAAATGCGTAATTAATCCTAACGGAACTATTAGAAGTAATGGTAAAAGCAACATTAAACTTAAAAAGCTATTTTGTGATTGTCTGGTTTTAAACGAAGAATAAAACTTAACAATTGTATTATGCACGCCAAAAGCCATAAAAGGCATTAAAATACTGGCTGTAGACAAGATAAAAGTGATTAAACCAAAATAAGCTTCGCTAACAAATTGAGTATATAAAAATATAACGTTAACAGCACCAATACCAAACCCAAAATAAGTTATAATAGTATTTTTAATAGATTGATTAACGACTATTCCCATATATTTTATACCATTTATATTTTAGGACTGATTAATCAAATCTGCTAACTTTTTTGTTAACTGTTGTCTTGAGTAACCTTGTAATCCTATTGGATTAGTCTTTAAATTATTTTCAGTGTAAGCTTTATAATACTGCTTAATACTATTTTTTAAAGCATCATAATCATCATAATTAAAAAATTGACCAGTATTAGTTTTTGTAATAATTGAAGCTACATCTGCACCTTTTGGTCCAATAGCAACAATTGGTCTATTAGCAACCATATACTCAAATAATTTACCAGGAATAATTGCTTTTGTATCTTCCGAGTTTATTTCAATCAACAATAACAATTGTGATTTTTTTTGAAACTCAATAGCTTTATTGTGAGATACATATCCAACATAATTTAAACTACCACTTAAACCATGTGTTTTTATAGATAGTATAACATCTTTGCCTACTTCTCCAATTAAATTCAACTGAAAATCCTGTGCAAATCTAGTATCCTCAATCATCAATTCGCTAAGCACTTTCCAAAGTACTTCTGGATTTCGTTTAGATAATAACGACCCAATATGTGACAATGTAAACTTTTTATCTAAGGTATTTACAACTACTTTTTCGTTATCATAACCATTGGTAATTACATGGATAGGTTGACTTGTAATACCCTCAAATTCGGTTTTAGTACTTGGGCTAGTTACAATAATTTTGTCAGCATTATTAATCACTTTTTTTTCTAATGCCTTATGTTTATTTTTAGAAGCTTTAGTTAATTTTAGTTGCTTGTGATAACCTATTGTAGTCCATGGATCTCTAAAATCTGCAATCCAATTGACACTATGGTTTTCTTTTAATTTTAAACCAATTAAATGTAAACTATGTGGTGGTCCAGACGTTATAATTGTATCAATATTAAAATCTAAAATGTAAGTAGATAAGTAGTTGTACGACGGTTTTACCCAGTTTTTTCTGGCATCAGGAATAAAAAAATTACCTCTAACAAACAACATTAAACGCTCCATAAGGCTTTGTTTGCTTTTTTCAGCAATAATCCCTTTACTAATCGTTTTACTTTTTTTAGAAAACAATTGTGCCAATTTGTAAGGCTCCTTTATTGGTTGCTTAAGCACTGTAACACTTGGATTAACTTCACTTTGCAAAGTCGCATCTATAATTGGATAATTAGCATTGGATGGACAGTATACAACAGGCTCTATATTAAAATCTGGTAAATATTTTACAAATTTTAACCAACGCTGTACACCTGGTCCTCCTGCAGGAGGCCAATAATACGTAATAATTAGCACCTTTTTTTTATCCATAATGTAACGCTTTCGCGGAAATTGAGCCTCGTGTGATTACTCCTTACTAATCTTATTCATCCTTTTCACACCATAAATCAAACCTCCAAGCACTAATAATATCAGTAAAATAGAACTAGCTAACGCGATCGTACTTCCGGTTTTAACAACATCAGGTTCAAACTTAAATTCAATAATATGTTTACCTTTTGGCACCTCTAAACCTCTTAACGCATAGTTTACTTTAACATGTGGTTTTAATACACCATCAATATAAGCATTCCATCCAGAACCATAATACATTTCTGAAAACACAGCAAAACCATCATTTACATTATCCGACTGATATTTAATATAGTTAGGCTTATAATCTAAAGTTTTTATTGAAGCTAAAGAATCCACAACAAACGTCTTAGGAAGATTAGTTTTATCAGAAACACCTTCAGAATAAATAGCTATTTTTTTAGTATTTAATGTGTCTAGAGCCAAAATTTCTGCATCAGCAGAACTTACTTTTTCAGTGTTTTCTACAAACCAAACATTACCATTAGCGTCGTTATTTACAAACGGAAACGGACTACCATCTTCTCCTTGACCAATTATGTATTTCGCGTTAAGCATACTTAATACATTAATATTGTTTTTAGAGATATAAAATTCGTATAAATCTTGATAGCGTTTTGGTTTTGCTGCGTGATAACCACCTAATGCATTATGAAAATAACTAGTTTTAGCTCCTCCAGACGTTAAGTCATACACGCGATAATTAGTATTATCCTTAAGTATCTCTAAATCTGCTTTATTGGCTTGATAAGGACGCTCCATTTGTAACTTAGATACAAAATCTTCGTTATTAACGTAACGTTTATCTACGCTAACTAAATCTACTATAATTAATAATCCAAGAATGACTATAACCTTAGTTTCGTTTAGTTTCTTTTTCAAAAAGAAATAGATAACGCCTGCTGCTAATAGAACAAACAACAAGGTTCTAAGCGTATCTTGTGTAAAAAAGCTAGCTCTGTCTTCTCTTAAAGCATCCAAAAACGCTTGTCCATTACCTTCTCTAATACGTCCATCAATACCACCAACAAAATCGATTATTCCAACAGCTTTTCCTAATAAAAATAGGATTGCTAAACCTGCTGTAATAATTACTGTATTTTTTAAAGCCTTAAGTTTTTCTTCGGTTTTAACAACATTATTAAACAACCTAACTAGAGCAAAAACAGCTAAAACAGGAATGCATAATTCTAAAATTACTTGTATTGAGCTGACTGCTCTAAACTTATTATATAATGGTACATAGTTAATAAATAAATCTGTTAAGAATTCTAGATTTTTACCATAAGACAATAATAATGACAGTATAGTTCCTCCTACTAACCACCATTTTAAACGACCTTTAACTAAAAACAAGCCTAATACAAATAAAAATATTACAACTGCTCCAACATAAGCTGGTGCTTCTACTATGGTTTGGCTTCCCCAATATGTTGGTAGACCTTTAGTATATTCTCTAGCGTCTGCTGGTGGCACACCTTGATCAACAATGTATTTATACACTGCAGAATCTTCGCCTACATCTTCTCCGCTTCCACCACCTAAAAATCTAGGTACAAATAGGTTAAAAGTTTCTAGTTTACCATAACTATACTCTGTAATATATTCTTTACTTAAACCGTTTGTGTTTTCTCTCTTGGACCCATTGGCATTGATAGTTAACTCGCTTTTACCACGTGTACTCTCCTTAACATAATCTTGTGTAGCTAAAATATTAGTTGCATTTAAACCTATTGCCAAGATTACTGCAGCAAATAACACACCTACAGCTTTAAAAAAGTGAGGCAACATCTTTTTACGATAGGCATCTACCAAATAAGCGATACCTAAAACTAAGACTAACAACATTAAATAGTACGTCATTTGGTAATGGTTAGCCACCAACTCTAATCCCATAGCTATGGCTGTCAGGATAAAACCGTAAACATACTTACCTCTAAACGTTAGAATAATACCACTTAAAACTAATGGCATATAAGCTATTGCATGTGCTTTGCTATTATGTCCTACACCCAAAATTATGATTAGATAGGTAGAAAAACCAAATGCCAAAGCACCTAATCCTGCTAATTTCCAATCCACTTTTAAAACCAAAAGCAATATATAAAATCCAGCAAAATAAAGAAATAAGTAATCAGCTGGTCGTGGTAAAAAACGCAACGACAGGTCTAACTTTTTAATATAATTGTGTGGGTATTTTGCTCCTAATTGGTAGGTTGGCATACCTCCAAATGCACTATTAGTCCAATAGGTTTCTTCTCCAGAATTAGTTTTAAAATCCTTTTGTTGTTTTGCCATTCCTGTGTAGTGAACAATATCACTTTGGTAAATGACTTTTCCTTGTAAAACAGGACTAAAATAGGCTAAAGAGCAAACAATAAATCCTACCAAAACTAAAAGATGAGGTAAGATTTTTTTAAAAGAAAATTGCATAAAAAGTTTTAAAAAGTATGAGGTTGAAAATTACTCAATTTCTTCGTAATCTACATACTCTCCTACATTTTTATTTGAAGATTTATTATTAGGCATTTTATCTATAGTTATCTCGCCTTCTTTTTGAGTTGGCTCTTGTCTTTGTTGGTTAAACGCACCTCCAAAACGCTCGGTTGCTTTTTTAGCTGCATATTTAAATAATGCAGGTGCAAACAAACGAGATAAGATTTTTAATCCGTAGTAAATTAATGCTATTATAAGTATGGTTCTTAATAAAGCCATGTTGAAATAAAAGTTAAATTATCAATACTTTAACAAAAATACAATTCTTGAGTTTTAAATTGAGTTTTAAATACTTAAAAAAAATATAAAATCTTATATTTGACTTTAAACAAAAATATATGCTTAACCCAAAATTAATTGTAACGTATATACTCTTATTAGCAAGTTTTACTGCTAATGCGCAATATACTGAAGTAATCAACTCTAACAGACCAGGTGTATCTAGAAGTGCTTTTGCAGTCGGAAAAAATGTGGCTCAGCTTGAGGTTGGACCTTACATGCTTAAAGAAGAGCACACACCATTAAAAAATGAAGCTTCAGGTTTTGGTATTGACTTTGCAGCGCGTTATGGTTTAGTTTGGGAAGAACTAGAATTAAATATAGAAGGTACTTACCAAAACGATACATTTACAGATAATCGATCTACCTTATTTCCAATAGAAACTGATCGTGCAAATTTTAAATATTTAACATTAGGTGCAAAATACTTAGTGTATGATCCATATAAAAAACGTGGTGAGGAGAAACCTAATATTTATAGCTATCATGCTAACAAAAAATTTAAATGGAGTAATTTAATTCCTGCTGTAGCTGTATATGCTGGTGTAAACTATGATGCTAAAGATAATATTTATGTGCCTTATAGCAATCCGTTTTCAAGTCCAAATTACGAAGGAGGTTTTACACCTAAAGTGATGGTTGCAACACAAAACAACTTTAATAGTGGTTGGGTTTTAGTTATGAATTTTGCCAAGGACAGGATTGGGTCAGATTTTTCAGATTTTCAATACATAGTTACTTTAACCAAATCCATTACTGACCAATGGGTTTTATTTGGAGAAACTCAAGGCATAAAAAGTGATTATTATGCAGACAATTTATTTAGATTTGGTGGAGCATATTTATGGAGTAAGGATTTTCAGTTAGATACTGCAATTACTTTTAATACAAAGGACACACCTTCGGTTTTTAGCTTTAACTTTGGCGCATCTTATCGTTTAGATTTCCATAAAGATCCTGAAGCTGATATAGATAATGGTACTGATGTACTTGAAGAATACGAAAGAAAAGCGAATAGAAAGAAAAATAAGAATAAAAAAGATAATGATTCTGACACACCAGAAGATTCAGGTAAACGAAAAAAAGAAACTCAAGAGATTAATTTTGATGACGAAAACTAACCCTTTCTTTTTTATATGATTACAACCAAAAAAGTAGTATCAAAAGCAGATTATAAAGCGTTTGTTAAATTTCCTTTTGAAATATACAAAGACTCTAAATATTGGGTTCCACCTATTATTAGTCAAGAATTAGCAACATTTGATGCAAAGAAAAACCCTATTTTTAATGATGCCGAAGCAACACTGTTTTTAGCCTATAAAGACAATAAAGTAGTTGGTCGTATCGCTGCAATTATAAATTGGCTAGAAGTAAAAGACCAAAACATAAAAAAAATGCGTTTTGGTTGGTTTGATTTTATTGACGATCTAGATGTTAGTAAGGCGCTTTTACAAGAGGTTTACACTATTGGTCATGCAAATAAGCTACACTATACGGAAGGTCCTGTAGGTTTTTCTAACTTAGATAAAGTTGGAGTTGTTACAGAAGGATTTGATGCGATAGGTAACATGATTACTTGGTATAATCACGCCTACTATGTCAACCATTATCAGTCACATGGTTTTTCTGTTGAGAAAAAATATTCTGAAAGTCGTTTTCCTTTTAAAAACGTAAAACCTGAATTTTTCTACAAAGCACAAGAATTAATAAAAAGACGCTATCAGCTTAAAGCTTTAGACTTAAAAAAAACATCCGAAGTCATGCCTTATGCAGATCAAATGTTTGATTTATTTAATGAAAGCTACGCCTCACTATCTTCATTTGTTGCGATTACAGATATTCAAAAAGAATATTTTAAAAAGAAGTTTATAAGTTTTATTAATCCAGAATATATCAAATTTGTTATTGACAAAGACAACAAATTGGTAGCATTTGCTGTAGTTATGCCTAGATTTGCGGATGCATTGCAACAAATGAAAGGTAAATTATTACCATTTGGATTTTTAAAATTATTAAAAGCTAAAAAAGAAAGCAAAGACGTTATGTTTTACTTAATAGGTGTACATCCTGATTATCAAAATAAAGGTGTACATGCTGTTATTTTTAACGAATATTACAACACGTTTACTGAAAGAGGAATACAAACCTGTTATAGAACACCTGAATTAGAGGATAATGAAGCTATACATAAAATTTGGAAACACTTTGATCCAGAGGTATATATAAGACGTTGTACTTTTAAAAAAGAATTATAAATCATCAAGAGCTTACTATTAATAGATAAGCTCTTTTTTTAAATAATTATTTTAAGAAATAACTATATTTAATCAAAGATGAATTATATAATGATACATTTAATTATTAAAACAAAAAAAATCCGATTCAAATGAATCGGATTTTTAACTAAATTTTATTTTTGTTACTCTCCCATTGCTTTCATTAAAGCAGCAGACATACGCTTGTAAGTACCGTTTTCTAAACGTTCTCTAATAGCATCAAAAGCATCTAAAGTTTCAGTCACATCTTGTAATGTATGAGTTGCAGTAGGAATCATACGTAAAAGTATTAATCCTTTTGGAATTACTGGATACACAACAATAGAGCAGAAAATACCATAGTTTTCTCTTAAATCTCTAACTAAAGCCATAGCTTCTGGAATACTTCCATTTAAATACACTGGAGTCACACAACTTTGTGTTGTACCAATATCAAAACCTCTGTCTTTAAGTCCAGATTGTAACGCATCTACAATTTTCCATAAGTTTTCTTTTAACTCAGGCATTGTGCGTAACATATCTAAACGCTTTAATGCACCTACAACCAATTGCATTTGCAATGATTTAGCAAACATTTGCGAACGTAAATTATATTTTAGATAATCAATAATTTCTTGATCAGCAGCAATAAATGCACCTGTACTAGCTAAAGACTTAGCAAAAGTTGCAAAATACACATCAATATCATCTTGTACACCTTGCTCTTCTCCTGCTCCAGCACCAGTTTTACCTAAGGTACCAAAACCATGTGCATCATCTACAAACAGTCTAAAGTTATATTTTTTCTTTAAAGCAACAATTTCTTTTAAGCGTCCTTGCTCACCTCTCATACCAAATACACCTTCAGAGATCACTAAGATTCCTCCTCCAGTTTGTTCTGCCATTTTAGTAGCACGACCTAAGTTTTTCTCTAAACTTTCAATATCGTTATGCTTATAAGTAAATCGTTTTCCGTGGTGTAATCTTACACCATCAATTATACAAGCATGTGCATCCACATCATACACAATAATATCATCTTTACCAACTAAGGCGTCTACGGTAGACACCATACCTTGGTAACCAAAGTTTAATAAGTAAGCTGCTTCTTTATGTACAAACTCAGCAAGCTCGTTTTGTAGTTGCTCATGTAAATCTGTGTGACCAGACATCATACGTGCTCCCATTGGATAAGCAGATCCATATTGTGCTGCAGCTTCTGCATCAACCTTACGGACTTCAGGATGGTTAGCAAGACCTAAGTAGTCATTGATACTCCATGTAATTACATCTTTTCCTTGAAATTTCATACGATTAGAAATTTCACCTTCCAATTTAGGAAACACAAAGTAACCTTCTGCTTGTGCAGCCCATTTACCTAGTGGTCCTTTATCTTTGTATATTTTTTCAAATAAATCTTTCATTGTAAAACGCGATTTTTAAGCTACTATTGTTAGATATATTAGCTTAAGCTATTAAAATTTAGTTAGATGCTACAAAATTATGCATTTTTATTATACGTGCATAACAAATAACCTATGTATTATTAACAAAAAAAGTTAATCTTAATACAACTAAGATTAACTAATCTGTCTATTATTTAATTATTTACTTAATATATTGAATGCTTTGCGCAGCCTCTTCATTTTTACTATCAAAAAAGCCTTGATCACTCATCCATTTGTCACTGTAAATCTTACTCATGTATCTAGAGCCATGGTCAGGAAAAATAACAACAACATTATCTGTATCCTTAAAAGTGTTAGATTCATTAAGTTGTTTTAAGGCTTGCATTGCAGCACCAGATGTGTAGCCTACAAACAACCCTTCGGTTTGTGCTAACTCTCTAGCAGTATGTGCGCTTTCTTCATCTGTGACCTTAATAAACTCATCTATTGTATCAAAATCTGTAGCAGTAGGAATTAAATTTTTTCCTAAACCTTCAATTCTGTATGGATAAATTTCTTTATCGTCAAACTCTCTAGTTTCGTGATATTTTTTTAATACCGAACCATAAGCATCAACACCTATAACCTTAATGTTTGGATTTTGCTCTTTTAAATACTTAGCTATTCCAGAAATTGTCCCTCCTGTACCACTACATGCAACTAAATGCGTTATTTTACCTTCTGTTTGGTTCCATATTTCTGGTCCAGTAGAATTGTAATGTGCATCAATATTTAGTTGATTAAAGTATTGATTAATATAAACAGATCCTTTGATTTCTTCGTGTAATCGTTTTGCTACTTGATAATAACTTCTTGGATCATCTGCACTAACGTTTGCAGGACAAACATATACTTTAGCTCCCATGTTTTTTAACATGTCAATCTTATCTGCTGAAGATTTTGAACTAACTGCCAAGATGCAATCATAACCTTTAATTACACTAACCATTGCAATACTAAATCCTGTATTACCTGATGTAGTTTCAATTATTGTATCTCCTGGTTTAAGTATACCTTGCTTTTCTGCTTGCTCTAAAATGTATAAAGCGATTCTATCTTTTGATGAATGACCTGGATTAAAGGCTTCAACTTTTGCTAGATAATTCCCTTTAAAACCTGAAGTAATTTTTTTTAGTTTTATCATTGGTGTATTACCTATTAGGTCTAATACACTATCAAAAACTTGTTTGTTTTGTTCCATAAATGCTATTTAAAAGCTACTTATTTTGAGTTTTGAAACTCAAAACCTCGCAAAAATAAGCATTTTTTTTGATTATTTATTGATTCCTTCCAATTCGAATAAAAATACATATTCTAAAGCGACTTCTTTTAATGCTTCAAAACGTCCAGAAGCTCCACCATGTCCTGCATCCATGTCTGTTTTAAGTAGTAAAATATTTTTATCTAATTTACAGTCTCTTAATTTAGCTACCCATTTTGCAGGTTCCCAATATTGCACTTGCGAATCGTGTAAACCTGTAGTGACTAACATATTTGGATATGCTTGAGGTGTCACATTATCATATGGTGAATATGACTTCATGTAATTGTAATAATCCTCTTCATTTGGATTTCCCCATTCGTCATATTCTCCTGTAGTTAGTGGTATACTATCATCTAACATAGTCGTTACAACATCTACAAAAGGTACTGCAGCGATAACACCATTGTATAATTCTGGATTCATATTAATTATTGCTCCCATTAATAATCCTCCTGCACTTCCACCCATTGCATAAAGGTGTTGACTAGAGGTATATTTGTTTTCAATTAAAAATTTAGAACAATCTATAAAATCTGTAAATGTATTTAATTTGGATTTTAGTTTTCCGTCTTCGTACCAAGGACGTCCTAAATACTCGCTACCTCTAATATGAGCAATTACATAGATAAAACCTCTATCTAACAAGCTAAGTCGTATTGAAGAGAAATAAGGGTCTATTGTTGCTCCATATGAGCCATATGCATATTGTAACAACGGACTATTTCCGTCAAGTTTTGTTCCTTTTTTATACACTACAGACATTGGTATTTTTACGCCATCTTTAGCTGTTGCCCAAATCCTTTGTGATATATAATTTTCTTTATTAAATGAATCATCTAATACTTGCTGCTCTTTTTTTACCGTTTTTGTTTTAGTCTTTAAATCATAATCGATTATAGAGCTTGGTGTTGTTAAAGAATTAAAAGAGTATCTTAAATAGTTGCTATCAAAATCTGGATTATTCCCTATATCTGCTGTGTATGTTTCACTTTCAAAATCTAAATAATAGTCTTCTTTACCATCCCAACTAATAATTCTTAACTGATTTAAACCATTTTCTCGTTCGTTTACAATTAAATAGTCTTTAAAAATCTCTATATCTTCTAGCAAAACATCTTTACGATGCGGAATAACATCTTCCCAATTAGCCTTATCTGTATTGGTTTCGGCTACTTTTTGAAGTTTAAAATTGGTTGCTTCATCCTTATTTGTAATGATGTAAAAATTATCTTGATAGTGCGCTATTGAATATTCAAGGTTTCTTTCGCGCTTTTGAAAAATTTTAAATTCACCATCAGGTGTATTGGCATCTAAAAACCTATATTCTGTAGTTTGCGTACTTGAACTACCAATTACTAAATACTTTTTAGATTTGGTTTTATACACAAATGTATTAAAGGTATCATCCTCTTCATGAAAAACGATAGTATCTTCAACACTATTTTGACCTAGTTTATGCTTATATATTTTATCCGATCGTAAAGTAACTTCGTCTTTTTTGGAATAAAAAAGTGTTTTGTTATCATTAGCCCAAGTCGAACTTCCTGTGGTATTTTCTATTTTATCCTCAAAAACTTCATTTGTAACTAAGTTTTTAATAAACAATGTGTATTGTCGTCTACTAACAGTATCAATAGAATAGCTTACTAATGTATTATCTGGACTTATTGATATACCACCTAGTTTAAAATAGCTATAACCTTTAGCCATTTTATTACAATCAAAAAGAATTTCTTCTTCAGCGTCAAGATTATCTTTTTTTCTAGTGTAAATTGGGTAATCCTTTCCAATTTCGTATCTAGTTATATACCAATACCCATTTAATTTGTAAGGTACACTTTGGTCATCTTCCTTAACTCGTGACTTCATCTCTTCAAATAAAGACTTTTGAAAAGTTTCTGTATGTTTTAAAACAGATTCAGTATAAGTATTTTCAGCATTTAGATAATCTAAAACCTCTTGGTCCTCTCTTTGGTTTAACCAAAAGTAATTATCTACTCTAACATCATTATGTATACTAAGTTTTTTTTCTATTTTTTTTGCAATAGGTGCAGAAACGTTAGTGCTAACTTTCATCATTTTAAATCTTATTTTTCTGAAGAGCACAAATGTAAAACTTAAAATTAGTTTGAATTATACTTTATTGATATTTAATTGCACTTAATATTTACTTTTAATTAATAAATTTGCAGGATTAACTTTAAAATCAAATAAAATGTTTGGAGATTTAATGGGTAAATTAAAAGAAACCCAAGAAAAAGTAGAGGCTACAAAAAAAAGGATGGATACCGTTTTAATTGACGAAAAAAGTACAGATGATTTACTTAAAGTAACATTGACTGCCAATCGCGAAATTAAATCTATTACAATTGATGATGCTTTATTAGAAGATAAAGAGCAATTGGAAGATTATTTAATTTTAGTACTTAATAAAGCTATTACTAAAGCTACTAATGTAAATGAAGCTGAAGTTGCTGCTGTCGCTAAAGACGGAATGCCTAACATTCCAGGAATGGATATGTTTAAATAAATTATTTTATACAAAGTAAAAAAGGAAGCCAAATTGGCTTCCTTTTTTTTATTTATGAAAAGTATTTACTAAATATTATTCAGCATCGATAACTCTAAATTGAGTACGTCTGTTTGCTAAATGCTCTCTTTCTGTACAAGATACACCATCAGAACATCTGTTAGTTAATCTAGTTTCACCAAATCCATTAGATACAATTCTTGAAGAATTTATTCCTTTAGAGATTAAGTAGTTAGTTACAGCTTGAGCTCTTCTTTCTGATAAAGATCTGTTAGACTCTTTAGAACCTCTTGAATCTGTATGAGAAGCAATCTCTACTGATACACCATTTTGTAAAACTGGTAATAATTTAGCATCGATTTCTCTTTTTGAAGCTGCTGTTAAAGTAGCAGAACCTAATTCCCAGTTTACATTAAGATCGTTATAAGCTACTAACTTACAATCTACTTCAGCCCAAGATGTTAATCCACCTTTAGTTTGTAGTACTTCTTTAGTTACAGTTTTGTTAACCGCAGGAACAGTTACTTCTTCTACTCTAGCATCGCTAGCTAAAACCGTTTTCTTGTACGTAGCAGTTTTTTGAGGCACTTCAATAACTCTTGTTGTTGGAGGTGTTACCATTACTGTACGCTTCATTGTAGTAGACGTTGAAGGAATATCAACAACTCTTGTAGATTCTGGAGTTATAACAGTTTTTCTGATTGTAGTCATTTTTGATGGTACATCAGTCGCTCTTGTTGTAGGAGGTGTAGCCATTACTGTACGCTTCATAGTAGCAGTAACCTCTGGAATAGCTGTTACTCTTGTTGTAGCTGGTTCTAAAACCACAGTACGTTTCATTGTTTTAGTTACAGCAGGAATTTCAATAACTCTTGTTGTTGGAGGTGTTACCATTACTGTTCTCTTAACTTCATTAGTTACAGCAGGAATAGTAATAACTTTTGAAGTTGGAGGAGTTACCATTACAGTTCTCTTAACTTCTTTAGTTACAGCAGGAATATCAATAACTCTTGTTGTTGCTGGAGATACTAAAACTGTTTTTTTGATTGTTTTAGTAATAGCAGGAATATCGATAACTCTTGTTGTAGGAGGTGTTGTCATTACAGTCTTTTTAACTGTTTTAGTTACAGCAGGAATATCAATAACTCTTGTTGTTGCAGGCGTTTGAACTACACGTCTAGTGTAAGTACCCATACCACAATCTTCAGCATTGTTCTCACCTTGATCACATCCTGGCTTAGTAATAACTTGAGCATCATTAGCTAACTCTGTAGTGTTAACTGTAATGTTTTGAGCTGGAATATTTTTATAACACCAGTATCTACAATCGTTAGGATCGTTTGATTGACAATCAACAGCTGGAGTATCACTCATTCCCCATTTAGCAGTTGCAGGCTTAACTTCGATAGTTTGGTAACCAGAAGTAAACTTAGCAGGTACTACAGATAAAGTAGAACCAAATTGTTGTTTCTTATAAGACAATGTTTCAGTTCCCCATTTTGCAGGTATAACTTCTAAACGTTGGCTAGCATTTTGTACTACAACTTCAAAACTTTCAGATCCATATTGAGCAGGAACTATCTCTACTCTAGAAGATGCAGGTTGTACAACAACTTCAACATTTTCAGTTGTCCATTTAGCAGGAACAACTTCTAAACGTTGACCTCCAGAATTTACAACAACAGTTTCTGTTCTTGTTTCGTATTGTGCTGGTACAGTTTCTAACTTAGTGTAAGCAGCTTGTACTACTACTGTTTCTGTTCTTGTTTCGTATTGAGCTGGTACAACTTCTAAACGTTGACTAGCTTCTTGAACAACAACTTCAAAACTTTCAGATCCTAGCTTAGCTGGAATAACTGATAAAGATTGTGCAGCATCATTAGATACGATTTGAAAATTTTCTGTAGCATATTTTGCAGGTACTACTGATAATTCTTGATAACCTGGTTGAGTCATCATCTCTTCTGTAGTAGTATCTGTAGATCCAGCAACTTTCTCTAATCTCTGAGAAGCTTCTTGCGTCACTACTTCAAAAGATTGAGTTTCGTATTGTGCAGGTACTACAGATAATTCTTGTCCTGCAGACTGTACAACAAACTCCTCATTCTCTGTTCTGTATTGAGCAGGAACAACTTTTAGCTTCTTGTACGCAGGAGCAACTTGCACTGTTACATCTTGGTTAACCCATACATCTGGAGTCACACAACGTTTGTAACATTTTCCTGGTTCAGGATTTGTTGGTAAATCTTGTGCGAATGCAATGGTGCAGACTACAAAAGATAAAAATGTTAGTAATACTTTTTTCATTTTTAATAATTTAAATGGTTATTTGATAAATATATAGCCGAACTAATAACGACTGTTCACTAATTTCAAGCAAAAAAAATACATATCAAACTATTATTACTTTTAATTCTTAAAATTTAGTTAAAATTCGCCAAAGAGTAAATAAAAGCGTTAAACAACAATTGTTTTTTAACATATATTAAATCAAAAAAATTACTAAAAAATAAATTTTACAATTTACTTATCACTTCTAACACTCTATCGTGCTGATTATCATCATAATTCAAATGCGTTACCAATCTTAACTTATTGCTTCCCATTCCAATTATCTTAATGTTTTTGTCAGAAAGTGCTTCCAAAAATATTTTTTCTGAATATTTATCATTAAGCTCAAAAATTACAATGTTTGTTTCAACAGGTTCTACCTTTTTAACAAATGAAGATTTGGTTAATGCAACTTCTAATTCAATTGCTTTTTTATGGTCTTCAGCTAATCTTTCAATATTATTTTCTAAAGCATATAATCCTGCTGCAGCTAAAAAACCACCTTGTCTCATTCCACCACCTAAAATTTTTCTAATTCTAATTGCATTGCTCATTATAGTTTCATCTCCAACTAAAACAGATCCTATTGGACACCCTAATCCTTTACTTAAACAAACCGAAATAGTATCAAATGCTTCTCCATATTGTAAAGTCGTTTCGTTTTTAGCAACTAAGGCATTCCAAAGCCTTGCTCCATCAAGATGAAAACCTAAATTATGATCCTTACAGACTTGTTTTATCTTTAATATTTCATTAAAATCCCAACACGCTCCACCTCCTTTATTGGTTGTATTTTCAATTTCAACTAAAGTTGTTAACGGACTATGGTAAAAATCGGGTGGATTAATGGCTTCAATCACTTGTTTTGCAGTAAACATTCCTTGTGTACCATCTAACAAATTACAAGATACACCACTATTAAAAGAGGCTCCTCCACCTTCATAATTATAAATATGTGCATACTTATCGCAAATAACTTGGTCGCCTGGATTAGTATGTAATTTGATAGCTGTTTGATTAGCCATAGTACCACTAGGAAAAAATAAGGCATGAGACTTGCCAAATAACTTAGCAATTTTATCCTCAAGAGCATTTATGGTTTCATCTTCCTTATATACATCATCTCCTACTTGTGCAGATAACATTGCTTCCAACATTTCTGGACTAGGTTTAGTTACTGTATCGCTTCTTAAATCTATAGTCATATTAAATATTTTATTACAGTATAAAACTATTAAAAATTGTTGGCAAATATTTTTAAATGTTAGTAATAATTCTATTTTTGTTGTAAACCAAAATTAATATATGATCACTTTAGAGAATATAAAAGATCTTAATACTCGCCTGACATCGTTAAGGCAATATCTTTGACATTGATGCTAAGCTAATTGCGCTTCAAAATGAAGAAGAGCAAACTTTTGATCCCAGTTTTTGGAACGATTCTAAAAGTGCAGAATTGGTAATGAAATCCATCCGAGAAAAGAAAAAGTGGATCAATGATTACAACCAATCAAAAGTTTTAATTGAAGATTTAGAAGTTATTTTTGAATTTTTTAAAGAAAACGAAGCTACATTGGCAGATGTAGAAGATCGCTATACCAAAGCACTAACTTTAATTGAAGATTTAGAATTTAGAAACATGTTATCTGAAGAAGGTGACAGTCTAAGTGCTGTATTACAAATTACAGCTGGAGCTGGAGGAACAGAAAGTTGCGATTGGGCTAATATGTTAATGCGTATGTATTTAATGTATGCCGAAAAAAATGGTTTTAAAGTAAAAGAACTAAATTTTCAAGAAGGTGATGTTGCAGGAATAAAAACAGTAACCCTTGAGATTGAAGGAGACCATGCATTTGGATGGTTAAAAGGTGAAAATGGAGTGCACAGATTGGTGCGCATATCTCCTTTTGATAGTAATGCAAAACGACATACTAGTTTTGCTTCAGTTTATGTATATCCTTTAGTGGATGATACTATTGAAATTGAAATAAATCCAGCAGATATAGAAATTACAACTGCAAGATCAAGTGGTGCAGGTGGACAAAACGTTAATAAAGTTGAAACCAAAGTACAATTAACGCACAAACCCTCTGGTATACAAATTTCTTGCTCAGAGACTAGATCACAACACGATAATAGGTCTAGAGCTATGCAAATGCTAAAATCGCAATTATATGAAATTGAATTGCAAAAACAATTAGCACAACGCGAAGATATTGAAGCTGGTAAAATGAAAATTGAATGGGGAAGTCAAATCCGAAATTACGTGTTACATCCTTACAAATTAATAAAAGATGTTAGAAGTGGTCACGAAACAGGTAATGTTGACGCTGTTTTAGATGGTAACATCGAGCCCTTTTTAAAAGCCTATTTAATGATGATGGGACAACAAGAAGTAGATAACGAAAACCTTTAAAAATGATTAAAATTTATCATAATCCAAGATGTAGTAAATCTAGACAAGGATTACAATTATTAGAAGATTCTAATAAAAAATTTGAAGTTATTAAGTACCTGGAAACCCCTTTAACAGAAAAAGAATTAAAGGAAATCTTATCACTTCTAAAAATAAAACCAATAGATTTAGTTAGAAAAAACGAAGCTATTTGGAAAGAAAACTACAAAAACAAAACCTTAACAGATCAACAAGTAATAGAGGCTTTAATTAATAACCCTAAATTAATTGAAAGACCAATAGTTACTAATAACGACAAAGCTGTTATAGGTCGACCAACAGAGTTAATCTCAAGCATTTTATAGTATAAAATTATTAATAGCAACCAAAATTTCCCTTAAACCAATGATAGTAATATATCACAATCCTGAGTCTTCAGACTCAAACGCTTGCTTAAAAATACTTGAAACACATAAACACGATCACGAGGTCATAAAATATCAAGATAAGCCATTAGATAAAATTAAACTTGTTAAAATAATTAACATACTTAACATTAAACCTGAAGAGCTTATTAGAAAAGAAAGTAAAATTTGGGTAGAAAACTTTAAACATTTAGAAGATGATGGTCACTTGTTTAATGATGACAGCTTAATAGATATAATGATTGAGTATCAAGACCTTATTGAAAGACCAATAGTCATAAATGGCGAAAAAGCTGTAATAGGCAAACCTGCAAAACGTATTTTTGATATCATTCCGCAGCAAAAAGCAACACTATAATTACTCGTTTTTTATTTAACAAACCTTTAACCAAACCTACTTAAACCTATCGGTATTTTTGCGGTCATACTAAGAAAACCAAACTTATGACTAAAAAAATTATTTCATTTTGCGTATTAATTTTATGCCTGAATCTTGCGTTGGCACAAAATAATGATCAAAAAATGGTAACTATTAAAGGAAAAATACTTGAAAAAGATACCAATGCACCTTTAGAGTATGCCACAGTAGTATTTAAAAACACAACTAATCCAGCAGATCTTTCTGGAGGTATTACTGATGCATCTGGTAATTATTCAATCGAAATTAAATCAGGAACCTACAATGTTAGTTTTGAGTATATTGGTTTTAAAACCGAAGTATTACCAAACAAATCCATAACAGATAATCAAACCTTTAAAACGCAATACTTATCCATTGATGCTGAAGCTTTAGATGAAATTGAAATTATTGCTGAAAAGACAACTGTTGAAATTAGACTGGATAAAAAAATATACAACGTAGGAAAAGATTTAACTGTACGTGGTGGAACTGTAAGTGACGTTTTAGACAACGTACCATCAGTATCTGTTGATGTTGAAGGTAATGTTGCTTTACGCGGAAATGATAACGTACGTATCCTTATTAACGGTAAACCATCAGGATTAGTTGGATTAAATTCTACCGATGCATTAAGACAATTACCAGCCGAATCTATTGAAAAAGTTGAAGTTATTACTTCGCCTTCTGCTAGATATGAATCCGAAGGAACAGCAGGTATACTTAATATCATCTTAAAAAGAAGTAAGTTAGAAGGTTTAAATGGTGCCATCACCACTAATGTTGGTTACAATCCTTCAGCAGGAATTAATGGAAACATAAATTACAGAACTGGAGATATTAATATCTTTAATACTACTGGTTACAGCTATAGAGAAGCTCCAGGAAACTCGTTTACATCTACACAATACAAATCATCTGGAAATTTTTTAGACGAAACAAATACTTTTGATCGTATTAGAAAAGGACTTACTACTAATTTTGGTGTAGAATGGTATGTTAACGATTCTGCTTCATTAACAACATCTGTTTTGTACAGAGATAGTGATGATGAAAACAGCACGACCAACCTATTAGAACAATTTGACATAAACCGAAACTTGCTGTCTACAACCGTTAGATTAGATCCAGAGTTTGAAGAAGACAAAACAATACAATACGCTTTAAATTTTCAAAAAAATTATAGCGATAGTGGACACGTTTTAACTTTTGATTTTCAATATGAAGATAGCTCAGAAAACGAAAACTCATTAGTACAAGTAGATAACGTAATATCAGAACGTGTTGCAACTCTAGAAGATCAACAACAAATTTTACTGCAAACAGATTACGTTTTACCTATGGGTGAAAATAGCCAATTTGAAGCAGGTTATAGAGGTAATTTTAACACCACATCTACAGACTTTCAAGTAGAGTTATTAGATACAGATACTAATCAATTTGAATTAAGTACAGATCTTACTAACCTTTTAAACTTTAAAGAATATCTTAATGCTGTATACACACAATATGGTACTAAAATTAATAAATTTTCATTTTTATTAGGTCTTCGTTTAGAAAATACACAGTTAACTATTGATCAACCTACAACAGGAGATTACAACAAAAGAAACTTTACAGGATTATTCCCTACCGTTAATCTTAATTACGAGTTTAGTGATAGAGAAAATTTAACTTTAGGTTACGCAAGACGTTTAAGACGTCCTCGTGGATTTTTCTTAAATCCTTTTCCTTCTAGATCAAGTGTAACTAATTATTTTCAAGGTAATCCTGGTTTAAACCCAAGTTACTCTGGTCAATTTGACTTAGGTTACTTAAAACGTTTTGGAAAATTTACATTTAACTCGTCATTATATTATGCACACGCTACAGACGTATTTAATTTTGTAAGTTTTGATACAGGAGATACTGCTATAGTAAATGGAGAATCGTTACCAATCATACAACGTACACCTATTAATTTAGCAACAGAAGACAGATATGGTTTTGAGTTTACACTAACCTACAACCCATCTAGAAATTGGAGAGTTAATGGTAACTTCAACTTTTTTCAAAACGACACAAAAGGAACAACTCCAAACGGATTATCTTTAGACAACACAAACAACAGCTGGTTTGCACGTATCAATAATAAATATACATTACCAGGAGAAATTGATTGGCAAACTAACTTAAATTATAGAGGCCCAAGTGAAGATGCCCAAACTAAATCTGAAGGTATATTTACAACAACTATGGCTTTTAGTAAAGATTTATTTGGAGATAGTGCTTCTATAGCCTTTAACGTTAATGATTTATTTAATAGTAGAAAACGCCAACAAAACACTACTACTCCAACTTTTGATGCTTACAGCGAGTACCAATGGAGAGAGCGTAGTTTTAACTTAGCCTTTACATACAGATTTAACCAGAAGAAAAAACGTGTAGAACGTGGAAGCTATGGTGGAGACGATGATTTTGAAGGATAGTATATAATACTTTTACAAAAATAAAAATGTTGCTAATAATTATTAGCAACATTTTTTTTGATTGAGTAATTAGTATCTAAAATAGATTGTAAAAACAAAAAAGGGAAATTCGTTAGAATTTCCCTTTTTTTATATAATTAATTAAAATTAAGCGTTACGCTTAGCTTTTTTCTCTTCTTTAATCTCGTTTAAACGCTCTATTAAACTTCCTCCAATCCAATAAGGAACTACAAAAGTTATTAAAAATATCATTAACCAAAACCCTATGGTTAAGATAGTTAAAAATGCTAAAAAGCCTAAATATTGGTCAAATTCGAACATAATGTGTTTAATTTCTAGTTTATTATTACTGCAAAGATAAAGTAAACTTGTTTTTTATACAATACAAAGTCAAAAATTATTAACATAGTTGTTAATAACCTTATAAATTATCCTTTATTACTTCAGATATTAGTCGATTTTTACTTAGCGTATGCACCAGATGAGTACGTTAATTCGTAACTATGTGTGTACACTTCAAACACAATACCAAATGGATCTTCCACGTAGCACATTTTAAATGGTTTGTCTTCTGGATAATACGCTCTAATTGGCATTCTTTGTTTTCCTCCATACGCCACAATTTTTTCAACTAACGCTTCAATATTTGGGTCCTGAACGCAAAAGTGAAATAAACCAGTATTAAAAGGATTAAATTCTGGAGCTTCCTTTACACCATTTGGAAAAGAAAATAATTCTATTCCTATTCCATCAGACGTAGCTAAATGTGCAATTTCAAAAGTAGACCAATCATCTCCAAAAACATCTATACACATCTGCCCTATTGCTGTTTCCTTTTCTTTTTTAACAATAGACGGTTCCATAATTACATACCATCCCATAACTTCAGAATAAAATTTAACAGCTTCCTTAATATCAGGAACCGTTATGCCTACATGAGAAAATGATTTTGGATAATTTTTTATTGTTTCCATAATTTATATTTTTTTTCAAAATTACTATATATTTGCCTTATAGGCAATAACTTACTTAAAAGTAACATAGTTACCCAAACGAGTAAATTATTGATTATAAGAAACATATAATTAATATTTAGATTATAATAATGAAATGTCCTTTAAATTATACCATGGGTTTGATTGGTACTAAATGGAAACCCTTAATATTGTTTCACTTATTAGATGGTGGTTTACGTTCTGGAATGTTACAACGTAAGATTGAAGGCATCTCTAACAAAATGTTTACTCAAACGGTTAGAGAATTGGAAAAAGATGGCTTAATAATACGTACCGTTTTTCCTGTTGTTCCTCCTAAAGTAGAGTATAAACTTAGTAAACGCGGACAATCATTAGAGACTATTTTAAAAAGTATGGATACTTGGGGTTTAGAAGATTATAAACACGTCGTATAACTAAAATTAATCAATAAAAGAACTAGCAATATTGGTCTTTTTTCTACTATAATTCACCAAAGTTATTTTTATTAAAATTTTATAAACAGAGGATATTAAACTCTACAATTTTCGTAATTTCGTAATCTTAAAATTAATCAATCTTTATAATGGAATATAGAATAGAAAAAGATACCATGGGCGAAGTTAAAGTACCTGCAGATAAACTTTGGGGTGCACAAACAGAACGTTCTAGAAATAATTTTAAAATTGGTAACGTAGCCTCTATGCCTTTAGAAGTGGTATATGGTTTTGCGTATCTTAAAAAAGCTGCTGCTTATACCAACTGCGAACTTGGTGTTTTACCAATTGAAAAAAGAGATCTTATAGCTAAAGTTTGTGATGAGATTTTAAATGGTCAACATGATGATCAATTTCCTTTAGTAATATGGCAAACTGGTTCTGGAACGCAATCTAACATGAATGTTAATGAGGTTATTGCAAATAGAGCACACCAAATTGCAGGAAAAACTGTTGGAGAAGGCGAAAAAACTATCCAACCTAATGATGATGTAAATAAATCGCAATCATCAAATGATACGTTTCCAACAGGAATGCATATTGCTGCTTATACTAAGATTGTAAAAACAACAATTCCAGGTGTAAAACAATTACGTGATACTTTAAAAAAGAAATCAGAAACTTTTAAAAACGTTGTTAAGATAGGTCGTACCCATTTAATGGATGCAACACCTTTAACTTTAGGTCAAGAATTTTCTGGTTATGTCTCTCAATTAGACCATGGATTAAAAGCTTTAGAAAACACTTTGCCTCATTTAAGCGAAATAGCTTTAGGTGGTACTGCTGTTGGAACAGGTTTAAATACACCTAAAGGGTATTCTAAACGTGTAGCAGAATATATAGCAGAATTTACTGGACAACCATTTATAACTGCTCCTAATAAGTTTGAAGCATTAGCAGCACATGATGCAATTGTAGAAAGTCATGGTGCTTTAAAGCAATTAGCTGTATCATTAAACAAAATTGCTAATGATATACGTATGATGGCTTCAGGACCAAGATCTGGAATTGGCGAAATTATTATACCAGCAAATGAACCAGGAAGTTCTATCATGCCAGGAAAAGTAAATCCAACACAATGCGAAGCGTTAACAATGGTTTGTGCACAAGTAATGGGTAACGATGTTGCTATTACTGTTGGTGGTACACAAGGACATTACGAATTGAATGTATTTAAACCAATGATGGCTGCAAATATTTTACAATCTGCGCAATTAATTGGTGATGCTTGTGTTAGTTTTGATGTAAACTGTGCTGCAGGAATAGAACCTAACCATGAAGTTATTAAAGAATTACTAAATAACTCATTAATGTTAGTAACTGCTTTAAATACTAAAATTGGATATTATAAAGCTGCTGAAATTGCTAATACAGCGCATAAAAACGGAACAACTTTAAAAGTAGAAGCTGTTAACTTAGGCTATGTAACTGCTGAAGATTATGACGAGTGGGTTAAACCAGAAGACATGGTTGGTGCTTTAAAATAGTACATTACAATATATCTTAAATTAAAAAACCGATAAGCTTACTTATCGGTTTTTTGTTAGTTAGTTATTAATTATAAATAGGGATGGTTTTAAATAACCATTACAAGTTTATAACTAATTAAATTTCTATTCATTAACATATGTTAATAAATACTATAGTTTTGCTCTAATCCTACTTAATTGCACTGGAGTGATACTTAAAAATTTTGCAATTTGATATTGCGGTATCAAATTATCAATATTTGGTATAACTTTTCTTAATTTTAAATAACGCTGCTTCGCATTCATTGTTAGTAACTCAATATGTTTAGCATCATGCTGACACAATAATTGTTCTAAAAACTTAGCATGAAAACCAAGTACCTCTGCATTAGTTTCACAAAGTGCTTTATACTTAAAATAGTCAACCTCGTAAATTTCGCAGTCGGTTAAAGACTCGTAAATACACTCAGAAGGTGTTTGATTAATTAACGCACGAAATGACGCTAAAATAATTCTGGGTACAAAAATTGATTTTGTTACCTCTTTCCCATTTTCTAATCTAACATAGGAGCGCATAACCCCTTTATTTATCATATATATTTTATTAGGAACGTCTCCTATATTTACTAAAACAGTTCCCGATTTAACTTGCTTAATATGAGCAATTTCATAAACCAAATTAAAAGACGCTTCGGATATTGGATAAAATGATGTTATATAAGATTTAATTTCATTGTAATACATTGGCTTTTCAGCTACCATAATAATTATTTACACACAGGTTAAATGTATCATTTTAAATGATGAAGCCTATAAATTTTCGATGTAGCGCATTTATATTAATACAATAAGTAATGCAAAAAGAATTATTCAGTACTATGCATTTTATCTATATTTGAACTTAAATTATTGCCCAATTATGACCATACTTATTACAAATATCAAGGAATTACTTCAAGTAAGAGATGAAACTATTTTAAAAGTTTCTGGTTTACAAATGAAGGAATTACCAACTATAAAAAACGCCTACCTATTAATTGATAATGACACAATCGTAGATTATGGAGAGATGTCTGACGTTACAGGTATAAATGCGGACCAAATTATTGATGCGTCAGGTAAATTGGTCTTACCTACTTGGTGTGACTCGCATACACATATTGTGTACGCTGGCGACAGATCTCAAGAGTTTGTAGATCGTATTAATGGTTTAAGTTATGAAGATATAGCTAATCGTGGAGGTGGTATTTTAAATAGCGCAAAAACACTGCAGGACACTAGTGAAGATGACCTGTATAACCAATCTGTTACACGACTTAAAGCTGTTATGAGTTTGGGTACAGGTGCAATCGAAATAAAATCAGGTTATGGTTTAACACCTGAAGCAGAAATTAAAATGCTGCGTGTTATAAAACGACTTAAAAAAGATTTTCCAATAAAAGTTAAAGCTACCTTTTTAGGTGCTCATGCATTACCATTAGCGTTTAAAGATAATAAACAAGGTTATTTAGACCAGATAATTAATGACATGTTACCTCAAATTGCTAAAGAAAATTTAGCGCAATATATTGATGTATTCTGCGAAAAGGGATATTTTGATTTAGACGATACAGCGCAAATACTTAAGGCTGGACAAGACTATAATTTAATTCCTAAAATACACGTTAATCAATTTAATGCTTTTGGAGGTATTGCTTTAGCTGTAAAACACAATGCTATAAGTGTTGATCATTTAGAAGAATTAAATAACGAAGATATTAATGCTTTAAAAGACAGTAATACAATGCCAGTTGCGTTACCTTCTTGCTCTTACTTTTTAAGTATACCATACACACCAGGAAGACAATTAATTGATGCTGGACTACCTTTAGCTTTAGCAACAGATTATAATCCTGGCTCAACACCTTCTGGAAATATGAATTTTGTTGTAAGTACTGCATGTATAAAAATGAGGTTAACGCCTGAAGAAGCCATTAATGCTGCAACACTAAATGGTGCTTATGCAATGGGAATATCAAAACAATATGGTAGTATTACCAAAGGAAAAAAAGCTAATATAATAATTACTAAACCTATATCAAGCTATAATTATTTACCCTATGCTTTTGGTGATAACCATATAGAAACAGTAATAATTAATGGTGAAATAATCTAGCAAACCATAAGTACTTTATGTTTTAAATATAAAAAAACCTGAACGCATTAGCCTTCAGGTTTTTTGTTATGGAATAAACAATTAATATTAGTTCAAGCTATTATCTAAGTGTAAACTCAGAGCTTGAAACCAATTCGTTTGAGTTAAAAACGTTTACTTGATAACGTCCTTTTTCAAAATCATCATCTGTACTATTTACTATAAATTCACAGATATCTAGATTTCCATTTTCGTAATTAAACTTACTTATAATACTATAATTAAGTGTTTGTTCACCAAACTTAATTTGTTGATTTACACCTAGTATATTGTTTTTAGGATCTATAACTTGTACATACAATTCTTTATCTCCTGACTGTACTAATTTATTTTTAGCAACTGTGTAGCATACTCTAATTTTATCGCTTCTTCCTGCTCTTTCTGTTGGAATAAGTTTACCATTATTACGTTCAATAACTCCAAAACCCTTTAAGTTTGCTGTTGTTAAAACTGCAGCATTTTCTACTACTTCAGCAAGCGCTGTATTTTGTACAACTAGAGAATCATTAAACATTCTACTTTCTTCATATCTAACATTAGTACTATCTAAAGTAGTCGCTAAATGCATATTTTCTACTTTTAATCTATCGTTTTCAGATAATAAAACATCCATTTCATCTTGTAATGCTAAATACTTCTTTTTGTATTTCCATAAACTACTAACATTGTTTTCCGATACTTTTAACGAGTCTATTAAACTTTGAATACGCTCTCTAGCTTCTACTAAATTTTGGTTAGTCACTTGACTTTCGCTTAAAGCGACATCATATTTAGCAACCATTGTATTTAAGTCGTTTAAAACGTCATTTTTTTCTTGTGTTAATTGCTGCTCAGTTTGTTGTTTGTCTTTATACAAAGTCGATGTATAAATTCCGGTTCCGATAAATAAAGCTAAGGCTATACCTAATGCAACCTTCAAACCTGTACTTGCTGTTTTATTTGCCATAATTATTTGTTTTTAAATGGTAATCGTTAATTTTCTAGTTATTCTTTAATAATAAAAACGTAATTTTAATTTTTCAAAACTACATAAAAAGTAAATGGATAAATTAGTTTTATTTGATAACTCAATTATAAATAATCTACTAAATACTCGTCTTGGCGAAACTAAATTTGGAGAACATACTAACACGTTAACCAGCGTTTCAAATATATACGATTCTCTTAAACCTTTGGACGTCAAGTACGTTATTTTTGGTATACCAGAAGCTATTGGTGTGTTTGCAAATCTAGGTAAATCAGGCACTTCAACCGCTTGGGATGCTACAATTAAAGTTTTGTTAAATATCCAAAGCAATGCTTTTACTAATGCCAAAAATGTTTTGGTCCTAGGCCATTTAGATTTTACAGAAGAGCAAAAACAGCTTTCTAAATTAAATCAAGATGATCCTAAGCATATCGCTAAAGCCAGAAAATTAGTGGCTCAAATGGATACACACGTTGTAGATTTAGTGTCCAATATTGTAAAAGCAGGTAAAATACCCATCGCAATTGGTGGTGGACACAATAATGCTTATGGAATGATAAAAGGTACAAGTCTAGCTTTAAAACAACCCATAAATAGTATTAATTTTGATGCACATACAGATTTTAGAGCATTAGAAGGTAGACATAGTGGTAATGGTTTTAGTTACGCTTACGCTGAAGGTTTTTTAAAACGCTATTTTGCATTTGGGTTACACGAAAATTACACATCATCACAAGTATTTACTCAATTTAAAGATAATAAACATTTAGATTTTAATACTTATGAAGCACTAGCTGTCAGACAAAATTCAAAATTTAAAAAAGAATTACGACGTGCCAAAAAACATGTAAATACAACCCATTTTGGAATTGAAATAGATTGCGATGCTATTATAAACACTCCTAGTAGTGCACAAACATCTAGTGGCTTTTCAGCAGAAAAAACAAGACAATTTTTACATTATTTTGCTGCACTTGACAATGTTAAATATTTACATATCTGTGAAGCTGTAGCTAAAAATAAAAAGGCCTCACAAGTTGGTAAACTAATTAGCTATTTAATTACAGATTTTATACGCTCAAACTCTAATAAAAATGACTAAACTACAAATAGAATACATTAGACTAACATTAGCTTTACTAGTCTTTGTTTTTATAATTACACTTCTTTTTTTACATATTAATCAAGTTGATTTAAATTGGTTTACAACATTATCAAGTGTTATGACCTTACCTGCTTTAGGATTAAGTATTGCAATTCCTATTTGGATGATTGTTGATTTATTTAGAAAAAAAGTAGCAGACAAATCTATATTTAACCTGACCTTTTTTATATCTGTAATTTCAATTTTATTGTTATTATTTGCAATTTATATTTTAAAGTAAAAATGAAACCTACTATTAACATTATCCCTTTTGATAAAAAATACGCCAAGGATTTTTACGTACTAAACAGAGAATGGTTAGAACACTATTTTTATGTTGAACCTTATGACGAAGAGGTTTTAAGCAAACCTGACCAATACATCATGGACAAAGGTGGTTATATATTTTTTGCCAAATTTGAAAATCAAATTGTTGGCACTTATGCCTTCATGCCCTTAAAAAATGAAGCTGGTTATGAATTAACAAAAATGGCTGTATCAACTAGTTTAAGAGGTCATAAAATTGGTCAACAACTACTAGAGCATTGTATTAATTTTGCTAAAGCCAAAAACTTTGAAAGACTACTACTCTACTCTAATCGTAAATTAGAAAATGCCATTTATTTATATCATAAGTTTGGTTTTAAAGAAGTCGTGTTAGAAAAAAACACACCATATAAACGTGCTGATATAAAAATGGAATTTGACTTAAAAAAATAAAAAAAGCACTAAAAAATTTAGTGCTTTTAATTTATAACATATTAAGTAACCGTTTACTTTTTAACAAACTTTAAAGTATTACCATCTTCTAATTTAAATAGGTATAAGTCACTAGATAAATTCTGAATATCTATACTTTCATTTTTTTCAACTTTACCTTTTAACACTTGTTGTCCTAAACTATTATAAACCGTGTAGTTTAAAGCTTTTTCCATATTAGACACTTTAATAAAGTTACTAGAAGGATTAGGATATAATTGTAACGATTTGCTTAAAACAAACCCATCTACAGATAAAGTCGGTAAGTTGTATTTAGAAATTTTATTTGCATCAAATTCAGCTATATAAACTTCGCTAGTATTAGCTGCTAAACCAATCGGAGTTTGTACTCCAGACACTAAATCTTCCTTAGTAGGTACTGCTGCTAAAATATCAACTTTTGAAACTTTATTTGCTGTATACTCTGCTACATATAACGTGTTTCCGTTTATAGTCAAATCGATAGGAGAATTAAAGCCAGTAATAAAATCTGTACCTGTTGTTGCTCCTGAAGCTACATCAAGTGTGGACACTTTATTACCTGAAAACTCAGCGATGTACAGTATATCATTTTTAAAAAAGATTCCGTAAGGTGCATTAAATGCGTTAGCTACTAAAACAGCGGTTGGCACTGCATCTGTTAGATTTATTTTAAAGATTGAATTACTACCTGTTTCTGCATAATAAAGTTCGTCTCCTTTAATAGCTAATCCTGTTGGATTATTTAAACCAGAAATTACTGTTGACATTGTAGCTGTTGGTGCAGAAATATCAATTCTAGATATTTTATTACCAAAATGTTCTGCCACATAAATAAAGTTACCTGTTGCAACAATACCCATTGGTCTATTTAATCCTGTAATAACATTTGATTTAGTCGTTGGTAATGGAGCAGTAATATCTAATTTAGAGACAATACCACTATTAAACTCTGATATGTACAAGTCGTTACCAGACAATGATAATCTATAAGGGTTAGTTGTACCAGTTGTCACAACAGTTGTTTGAGCATTGATTGTAAAGATACCAAACACTAAAAATAATAAATTGTAAATTTGTTTCATAAGCGAATTTTTAAGCCTTAAAAATTAATTTTCGGCAAAATTTAGGAAAGGGGTTTTTAATTAGATTTAAATAAAAATTGAAATAATAGCTACATTATTGCAGTTGCAAAAATATATTTAAAAAGGTTAAAAAAAGTTCCATTTGTACCAATTTAATTACCATTGGTCGTTTTTTTCTTACAATAAAAAACCTGTTTACAATAGCTATATTATAAACAGGCTTAACATAATTAATTAGTTTTTTACTTATTTTCCAACGAGTCTATTTTGCGTTTTAATTTAGCAATATCGTCTGCTTCTCTTTGCTTGACCATAGAGTCATATTTACGCTGTAAAGCCTCTAGAGATTCTTTTTCTTTTATGGTGTTACCTTTTAAATCTGTAGTATCAATAGCTATAAATTGATCGTTTAAATCTTTCATTATAGCTTCTACTGCTTTTTCATCGTCCATATAATAATCATCAATACCTTCACTTGCTCGCCAAGCTTCATTTAATTGATCGTAAACAGATTTTTCCCACTGACTTGGGTGTTTGGCATCTATCCAAACAACATCTCTATATTCGCTATCAATTAAAGCTAAATCTGGTGTTGCAGAACCATCAAATTGTGCTCCTTCTGCTTTTATTGAAGATATAGTCCCTAAAAAGAACATACGTTTACGACCTGCTATATTTTTAATGTATGGTCTAAACTCGACAGGTTTATTTACAGACCAATCATATTCTTTTCTGGATTCAATAACCTTTAAAGGCATTGCCGAAACACCTGCATAACCTTGTTTTTTTGAGGCATGATCATAATAATATAGTTTGTTTGTTCCATCAGCTGGCACAAACACGCTAAACGTTAAACTTGTACGCTCATCGCCAACAGGCTCCAGACCAAACCAATGATACAAACCACTATAAGCATCAGATTTTGAGTCTGAAAAATCAAAATCCGTCACAAATGGTTGTTGGTTTTGATCATCCGGAAGATTAGGTATCTTAACAGCTGTTTCCATGTTCCAAGGTAATGGATCACTAAATCCACCTAAAAACTTAAGCGATTCGGCTTGTAAACGTGATACTTTTTCTGATAATGTGTTTTGACGTGTTAAATAAGGATGATTCTTCATATCTTCTGGTGCTATAAAGGTTCCTTTACCTATCGTAACACGCTCAATATAATCGCTAAAATCATGTGCACCACTATCTATTACCATTACACCTCCAAAGGTTGGATAAGGGAAGAAAAAACCTTTCCATTTAATTAAACTTACCACTTCTACCCATTGACCGTTGTCATTTTTCATATAAAACGTGTCACTTGGTTCGTAATTAAATAGCATCCAAGGATTAAAACGTTGTACTACTGCATTGTATGTGTTTCTGCTAAATTTTAAAGATTCACCAATAGAAAATGTGGTTGAAATTCGGTTTTCGTTAGAAAAACGAGGAAAAGGTGTCGTACTTGAGACTGAAAACACTTCTTCTGTATTATCACTAATCCCTTGCCACACATATTTTTCAGTAGGTTGAATCGCCATAGTCCATTTGTTCTCGTCATCCACTCTTACTAAATGTGGTAATGAGACATCTTTGGTTTCTCCGACGCTTTCATTAGCCATAGAAAAAATGTTTCGTAAAGGCTGAATGCGTTCGTTTTGGGTTAAAGGCAGTTCGTTAATTTCAACTTTATTTAAATTATTAAATACGTTATATGTTTTCATATAATCATATAATTGATAGTGCCAACCAGCTGTGTAAAGCACTCCAAAAAAGACCAATAATCCTGCCAGGATACCTAGACGTTTTCCTGTAGATGCCGAGTTTCGGAAGCTACGAAGTCCAAAAAATAATAGTATTGCACTTAATAAAATGACAAAAATATATTTACGGATAAATAACAATACAGGCTGATAATCGTCTCTTAAAAAAAACAATAATGCAATTACAATTATTGCTACAATAATTACAACTGCTTTTTGCTTTCCGCCTTGATTCCAATACTTTTTAATCATATATCTATAATTTAGGTGATTAGCTTTAGCTAAAAACCGAATTGTGTTTTATTTTTATTTAATTCCTAAAAATTACATTAGTCCTTTATCCTTAAGACGTTCTCTAGCACTTTTTTCTGGTCCTTTAGGTGTTTCTTTTATTTCTTTTTTAGCTGCTTCTACAACTTTAGCATCCTTATTTTTAAAGTCTTCTAAAAACTCTTTTCCTTTATTTAAACCATCTTTTACTACATCTTCTATTGAGTCTGATTGCTGCTCAATCACCTCTCCTGATTTAAGTACAAAGTTTGCAACATAAGTTCCTATTAAAGTTCCGAAAATAGCAGAAGCAAATGCTGAAATACCATAATAAGTACTAAAAATAGCTATTGGAGTTAAAAACTGAATGATTAGCGCTGCAATTAAAAATGTAAATGCAACAAACAATACTCTAGGCAAAATAGCTTGCTTATAAATAAATCCTTTTGGATTTCCTGGTTTCATCTGCAGTTCTTTACTATTAAATACTTTGTTAAAAAAGCGATACACTGCATTACTTTTAGACTCTGTCCAATAAATAAAAATCCCAAAAAGAATTGCTCCAAAAAATATTATAATTTCTAAACCCATGGTTTTAATTGTGTTTTGATTAATAAAAAGGTGTTTGATTGCAACCTTTACTAAATTAGTCTATAATTTTTAAATATTGTTACTTATGGTTTCTATAACCCAATCTTTAAATGAGTCATCCCATGAGTTATATTGTCTATAAAACTCTTCTTTATCATACCAATACAAGAATAAAACATCTTTTGGAGACACATTAATTAATAATTTCCATATTAAATCTTGATGCTTTGCTATTAATGAAGAGTGTGGTAAATGCAATGCATTAAACAAATTAGAATCTACTATATCTGCTATTTTGTATTGGTTACTAACTTCAAGTTTATCCAAATACAACTCCACACCCATGATGCGTTTTCTGGTATCAATATCTAATTTATTTAGGTAACTTTTAAACAATACTGCATCATTTAAAATATCACGTAATGGATGTTGCGTATCTTTTAACGCCATAGCAAATTCCATTTTTTTAATACGTTGGTATCTGTCTGTGTTTAAAGCTTCTTCCAAATCGTGTTCAATAATAACATGATTACGCAATTTGTCCATTAATTCTGGCTGCTCAATATGAAAAATAGTAATGTCGTAAATCGTGTCTTTAATAGCTTCTTTGTACCATTTAAGATTTTCAAAAACAATAATTGGCGAAATAAAATCACGCAAAACATAAACACCTCCAAACGACTTTGTGTAAAATGAATCTGTTTGATATTGTAAACTATGTAAGCTTAAATCGCGTCCACGTAAATCGCCATATGTTTGGGCTGATTCTAAAAGTTTTGCATGTAAATCTTCATCAATAAAATTATTACCTTGTTTAAAACTATCAATTAATTGCTGTTGCTGCTTTTGTATTTGATCTAAGTTATTTATTAAATGAAATTTGATATAAACCTTATCGTATTTAAGCACATCTAGTGGTTCATAAAAAGCATCAATATCTTGGTCAAAATCTATGCATATAGCAGAATCCCTTGTAATGTCATTGATTTTTTGACCATGAACTTGAAACACCTGCTTCATCATCTCTCTATCAAAACTATGAAAAGGCGAATACACAGGTTTTCCTTTTTGTAAAGGTGAAATAATTATGGCATGTGGATTAGCTTCGCCATTATTAAGGTACATTGTTGTTCCTTTTTCTTCTGCAATTTCTGGACTATAACCAATCCCATCAATTGAAAAATGGGTTAGTTTTGTTGGTGTAAACCCTAATTTTTGAAGGCATAGATTATAACGGTCTACCAACTTACCACTAATTGGAATAAGCTCACTTCTGTAAAGGTTTGCTAGTTTAAGTTTATTCATTACACCTTTTAATTTCTTTTATTATTATTTATCACAAGGTTACGGTTACGCATCAAACACATTATTTATTTGAGCATACTGCAATAAACAAATGGTTTTTATATCTACTAGTTGACCTGTTTTAATCATTTGTAAAGCTTCTGTAAATGGTATTTCTAACACTTCAATATCCTCATGCTCACTATCCAAACCACCTCCATCACTAACTTTCATGTCATCTGTATATTCTGCAGTAAAATAATGTAAAATCTCAGTCAAAGCTCCTGGAGAAGAATACGCCTTAAATATTTTAGTAACTGTGTTAACTTTATATCCAGTTTCTTCTTCAATCTCTCTAATAATACAAGCTTCTGGTTGGTCATTATCCAACATCCCAGCACAAGCCTCTAGAACAAAACCAGAGTCATTTCCGTTTAAAAACGTTGACACTCTAAATTGTTTTGTTAAAATAACCGTTTTCTTAATCTTGTTATATAACAAAACTGTTGCTCCATCACCTCTATCATAAGATTCGCGCTTTTGATTTACCCAAGATTCATTTTTCATTTTATATGAAAACGACACCTCGTTTAACGTTGCCCAACCTTTATATAAGGTATTTATTACTACATTTTTTAATTTATTGGCCATTACTAAATAAATCTCTTGCTTTAGTTTCTATGTTTAATTGGTTGATTCTAGCGTCTACCTTACGTTTAAAGTCCGTATCTGCAATAGTTGCAACGTTGTCTAAATATCTTACCACTTCTTGTCTTCTAATTTCTGAAAAGTTTAGACCTTTCATGTTAGATTTCATTAATTCTTGTAACATATTAAATTTAGTATTATAATCTTTTTTGAAATACGTTTCCGGATTATCAAACCAGCTTTGTTCTAAATCAAAATCTGTTAAACGCAGCGACACTGCACTTTGGATATTACGCACATCTCTGGAAGAGAAAAATGGAAATATCTTCTGAATCTCTTTATATAAAGTCGCATAAAATTGGTGCGAGTTTGTTTTATGTTGTGTTTCTGCTTTATCGTAAGCTTCTAAAACACGTAATTCCGTTGGTTTATCTGACACGTTTAAGATTTCTCCCATATTTGTTGCTAGTCCTTGATCCTGTAAATATTTATAATCTGCAGGTCCTTGCATGTTAACAAACTCTGGCATAGTCTTATCCAGTTTACTCCACCATAAATGATCTTGATCTAAAAAATCATGTTCACTACGTGCACCATCAATTTTAAAACGACCTTGGACACGTGATATAACTGCTTTATCTAACATTTCTGGAAGGTTAGTAAACAACCCAATTGAGCTGTTACCATAATTAACTGCGTAAGCACCTTCTGTATATCTTAAAAAGACACCAATAACTTCTTTTACACCTGCAGACACACCTTGTGCTGTACGTTCTTGCAAGTTATTTTCAGCATCATCAATTGGAGCAAATATTAATTTTGAAGGATCTTGCATTGGTTTCATCCAATCCACCATCTTCTCAGCAGATCCACCTTGAAATGTACTAATTAAGGTATCTGGCATTGGGTGGAATAAAAACGGAATATCTAAATGGTCACAATGTTCTTTTAATCTAGTTGCTATTGCAGCAATTAACATACTTTTTCCAGTTCCAGGAATACCATAACCCATAAAAACTGGCATAAAACCACCAAGCTCTTGAAAGGGGTTTTTCTTTGCTTCAAAATCGTAACTCAACATACGTTCCGTTAAACGTCTTGCAAAGTGTTTTGCATCTCTGTTACCTACAATTTGCTCGAATTGAATTTTATTAAACTCAACACTTTTTGCGGTACCTTGAAAGGTGTTTTCCCATCCTGAAATAGCAAAATCACTGTTTTCTAATTTATAGGTTCTGTCAACGATAGTCTCAGTATATTCTAAGTTGCTTCTGCGTAAACTGATTTCGGTTAACAAAGCTTCAAAATATACCACTGTAAAATCTGCAACGTCTTTGTCTGATTTTATAATATTTGGATGTGCTAAATATTTATCATAATAAAATAACGCACAAGAGACACCTTTTAATGGTGATAGTAATGAGACTTCTGGAATACCAGCAAATTTTTGCTTCATAACACTTAAATCGTCAGAAGCATGAGGTTTTAACAAGTGTAAAATTTTATAAGCAGTCGCAAATAACATAAACGCACTTGCTGTTTGCATCTTACTTTCATACTCACGTCTACCATCATTATCCAAAGCCGATTTACGCTCGTTTAGACTAGATAAACCTGACGCATCATAATAACTGTCTTTTATCCAAATCCCTAAAGTTAATCCTTCTTGTACTGCGTATAATGTTTGATTTAAAAGAATTGGTATGGCTACCGAATCTGGTAATAATCGCTTTTTTAATGCTAAAATGGTTTTTGAAACCGAAGTGATTGATGCAGACGATCCATTATTTGCTTTAGACAGGTATAATAATATTGACTCATCTTTAGCGTCTTTATCTTTGTTTTTTGCTCGAGATCCTTGTTCCCAACTGATACTTTTTAAGTATGATGAAGCTTCGTCACGTAAAACGTCTAATTCTGATTTTTTTATAGGGAAGGTTGAGTTGTGTTCCATGTAATTTTAGTTTTCGGTTTGTCGTCGCAGTATACAGTGATTACTCAAAATGCTTACGCTTCTTAAACTTTAAATATTTATTTTTTTTTAAAATCGCAACACTACAAAACTGAGACTGCGATTGTAAACTGTTTTTAATTTTTATCAATTTTTAAATCTGATACCTGAAAAGGTGGTTTTGCCAACTTATTCATAATCTCTGGATTTTTATTGTATAGTAATTGGATGATACGATGTGGTGCAAATACGTAACCTTCTTTTATTGGTGTACTCCAATTTTGAAGTGTTTGTTTGCTAAAATATCCACCTTCTTTAAATTGGCCTCCTGTAAATACTTCGTGAACTTTAAAAGACAAAGCATAAGCTTCTAAAGGAATTTCTTTTTTACCTATTGCTTCTAGAATGGTGTGCGTTAAATCGTTATCGTCTTTTGCAAATACGTTATGAAAAGCACCTATATCCAAACGTTTTATGTGTTTTGGAAATACATTTTTTAATCGTCTATCAATACCATAAGCCATAGTATCCATATTCATTTTACGATCTGCCACTGTTTTTAAAGTGTCATATATGTCTTCTTTTTCTTTTAATGGATCTTTACCATCATAATCAAAGTACATATAGCAAATAAAGGGACGGTTTAAGGAGACATCGTAAAAACTCCAACTGGTCATATAAGTTGCCTTACTACCTTCTGGTGCTTTTATAATTTTACCTTGTACAAAACGGTTAAAAATATATTGCTGCTCTACTGATGTGTAATATACTATTGATGCTGCTTGAAATAATTTATCACGTCTAACAGGTTGTTTTTTGCGTAATAATTGGTCCAGAAATTCGTCTTGAAGTTCTGACACATCTTTTAACTTGTTTAAATAGTTGTCGCGTAAAGACAGGTCGTTATATAGGTATCTAAACTCTAAATAATTAGGAAAACCAGAATCTGTAACATCTACCTTCATGTTGTCTTCCTCATCGTACATGTATTTGACACGCATGGCTTCTATGGAGTAAAGTAGTAAGTCGCAGTATTGTTTAAAGAAAACAATTTCTTGTGGAGTACATAAGCCATTTTGTTGTACGCCAACAATTAATTCTTTTAAGGCAAAATCTACCTTTTTGTGATAAAACACATATTGATCTTTACTATCTAATATAGATGAATCTAATGGTGTGACAATGTGGTTTATACTCATTTTAAATGTTCAATATTCAGTTGTTATAGTCCGTTTTAAGTCTGTTAAGCTTTGAATGTTTTAATTATGATAACCCTTTTTTTTATTTGTTAGATACTTAAATAATGCCCAAATTAGAAAACCTCCAAAAAAGGTAATATTAGACCAACCTATTATTTGACCTATAAATGTATTACTGATTTTTAGGATGTAAATACCAAGTAAAATAAAACCTATCATGATTATGATTGCAATTACTAGTCTTAATTGTTTTGACATTTTACTATTGACTTTTATTTTTGATTTGCACTTTAAGGTTTGAGTAAGCGCGTTAAGGATTGAAGTGGTATCCTTTTGCTTTTTTGCAAAAGATATAACGTAAAGCCTGACCTACTTTAGCCCTTAAAAGCTAAAGTAGGTAACGCTAAACTAATTTTAAGACAATAAATCGTTGTTTGATGCTTCTGGTTTTGGTGCTCCTGCTGGTGCATCGTCTCCTGAAGGTGTTGTATTATCTGAGTTATAATACTCTTCAAAAATCTCTTTCATGTCAATTCCGTAACGGTCTGCAAAATTCTTTTGGATATCCACATCTTTTGCTCTAATCTCATGCAACGCCTCTGCATAACTGCGATAAACACCTTGCATAACTTTTTCGTGCACTGGAATGTTGTCCATCATCTCTTGACGTGCTCTTGCACTTGCGGTATGCATTGATGCTAAAGTCTCTCCGATATGCTCGTCTGTTTTAACTCCTAAATGCTCTAAAATAGCAGCAAACTCTTGATCTGTACGTGCTTTTAAAGCCACGACATAACCGTCGTAATATTTAAGACGCTCTTCTGTATCTGACTTTAATTTAGCACGATGTGTTTGCAAATTACTACGTAATGAAGTTAATACTTTGATTGTTAAATTATGCTTGTGTACAAAACTATCTTTAGAGGCAGCAAGGGTTGTATAGGCGTTTTTAAGTCCTTCTAACTCTTCTACTTCTTGCTCTAGTTTAGTTACTTTTGATAACGCTTCAGAGTATTCTGTAGATTGTTTATCTGCAACTTCTTCTAGTGCTTGACGTGATTGTTTAAGTAATGCGTATTGCGTTTCTAATTTAGCTTCAGTTTCGTCTTTTTTCTCTAAAGCTTTGGTATGGTTTTTAGACGCTTCTACGATTGCATCTTGTAACTTATCTTCTACTTCTTTGATTTCTACCTCACGATTTTTAAGACGTGTTACTGCTGCTTGAGACTTGTATGATAACTCACTTAATAGTGTTTGTATGTCTGCACTTTCGATACGTTCTTGAAACATTGCTTTTGCTTTGTTATCTGCTCCTGCACGTACTTTTTCGGCTGCCTCTAAAGCTTTTTCTGCAGCTTTAATTTTGCTTTTACGTCCCCAAAGGTTATTCCACCATGTGTCAGGTTTGTTTTGTGCGTCTTCTAACTCGATTTTAGAACGTTCTAATGCTTTTTGAGCATCGTCGATTACTTTTTGTTCTTTGTCATTTAATGATGAAAAACGCTCAAATAAAATACCAACCTCGTCTTGGTAATCTGTTAAGTCTTTAATAGCATCTAAAAGTGTGGTACGATCTTTTTCTGCCATACCGACAACGTCGTCCAATGTTGCGTTTAAGATTTTTTGACGACTTTCTGGATCGTCTTCTTGTGCTAATTTGGATTTCATGGTATCAATTGCTTTTCCCCAATTGACATCTACTTTCTCTGTTTTTTCGTTAGCGTTTGTTTCTAATAAATCAAAATCATCAGACATATATATTCTTGTTTTTAAGGTTGGACAAATTTTGTGTAAGCAATTTCGTTAAAAAATATTAGTTGTGGAAATATTTGTTGCTCATATTATAAGTATTAATTGTTATAAAAATGTTACAAATAATTTTGACCAATAAAAAAGTAAGTATCTTTATAATAAAATTTTTAAAATGAAAAAATTAGCACTACCTATATTAACAATAGCCTTACTATTAACAAGTTGTAAAGGTGAACCTAAAACGGAAATTGTAAAAACTGACATTGACACTACAGAAACTGTTAGTAAAACTTTAGAAATTACACCTATCAGTCACGCAACAATGGTATTAAATTATGGTAACGAGACCATATATGTAGATCCTACAGGAGGAAAAAAAGCGTTTGAAGGTCAAAAAGACCCAACTATTATTATAATAACAGATATACATGGTGATCATTTAAGTATTGATACTTTAAAAGAGTTGCAACTAAACAATGCTTTGTTAGTTGTGCCTCAAGCAGTAGCAGATACATTTGAAGCAGATTTTAAGCCTATGCTGCGAATTATAGCTAATGGACAAACTGCTGTGGTAAAAGATATACCGTTAGAAGCAATTGCAATGTATAATTTACCGGAAGACGAGACTTCTAGACATCCTAAAGGACGCGGAAATGGTTATATTTTAACTTTTGGTCGAGAACGTGTTTACATCTCTGGAGATACTGAGGATATTACTGAAATGAGAGCTTTACAAAATATTGATAAAGCATTTGTATGTATGAATTTACCTTACACTATGACTGTAGATAGTGCTGCAAGTGCTGTTTTAGATTTTAAACCTAAACAAGTGTATCCTTTTCACTACAGAGGAAAAGATGGTTTGAGTGATGTTGCTAAATTTAAAACGTTAGTTAATGAAGGTAATCCTGATATTGAGGTTGTACAACTACAATGGTATCCTGAAAAATAATTATTATATTTGGAACTGTTATTTCCCCAAATTATCATTTTATGACGTCTAAATTTTTACTTATTTTACAAAGTATAGCAGAAGCATCCGTAAAACTGCCTAATGAAAAACTAATTACAATTCTTGCTATTGCTTTAATTACAATGACTAGTTTAGTTGCTCTAAATATTTATAAAGTATACCAACTAAAAAAGGAGATTAAAAGACTTAAAACTAAATAATCATGATTCTAGCTGTTCAAATAATATTTTGTATCCTAATATATACGTTAGTATTTTTCTTGCCTATTTATAGATCTTTTATTTTAAAAAGAAAATGGAATAAAGCATTACGTCAATTTGACATTAAAAACAGCGAAATTGAAAGTATAGATTTATTCAATTACAAAACTAATAATAATCATATTTATTAAAGTGAATACCCACTTAATACTAAATTAAAATAAATATAATCATGGATTTGTGGATGACACTTACTTTTTGGATGCTTTGTTTTGCTTTTGTTTTTATTCTTATTTTAATGACAAAAAAACAAATGAAAATAGATAGAAAAGAAATTGCGCTTGATCTGGAGAATAAAAAAATAGAAACGTTATTAAAATCGCAAAAAGATAGTAATAACTATACAGATTTTACTGATGGTCATTTATATCAATAAAAAGAAAACATAAAAAAAGCAGACTAATTAGTCTGCTTTTTTTATGCTTAAAAATTAGTAAACTTATCTTACCAATTTTTTATACTTGATACGTTTTGGCATTAAATCTCCACCTAAACGTTTTTTCTTATTCTCTTCATACTCACTAAATCCACCTTCAAAGAAATAGACTTGAGAGTCGCCTTCAAACGCTAAAATATGCGTACAAATACGGTCTAAAAACCATCTGTCGTGAGAGATTACTACTGCACAACCAGCAAAGTTTTCTAGTCCTTCTTCTAATGCACGTAATGTATTAACATCTAAATCATTGGTAGGCTCATCTAAAAGTAATACGTTACCTTCTTCTTTAAGTGTCATTGCTAAGTGTAAACGGTTACGCTCTCCACCAGACAGTAGTTTTACTTTTTTGTTTTGCTCACCTCCTGAGAAGTTAAAGCGACTTAAATAAGCTCTAGAATTTACTTCTTTTCCACCCATCATGATCAACTCTTGCTCATCACTAAAGTTTTGCCAAATGGTTTTTTCTGGATCAATATTAGAGTGTTTTTGATCTACGTAAGCAATTTGAGCAGTTTCTCCTACTTTAAACTCACCTTTATCAGGCGCTTCTTCACCCATTATCATTCTAAAAATTGTAGTTTTACCTGCTCCGTTTGGACCAATAACACCAACAATACCTGCTTGAGGTAAATTAAAATTTAAATCTTCGTATAATAATTTATCATCATACGCTTTGCTTACACCAATCGCATCAATCACGTTAGTTCCTAAACGTGGACCATTTGGTATATAAATTTCAAGTTTTTCGTCAAGTTGTTTTTGATCTTGACTCATTAACTTGTCATAATTTTTTAAACGTGCTTTTTGTTTTGTTTGACGACCTTTAGCACCTTGTTTAACCCATTCTAGCTCACGCTCTAAAGTTTTTTGACGTTTAGATGCTGTTTTGCTTTCTTGAGCCATACGTTTAGATTTTTGATCTAACCATGACGAGTAGTTTCCTTTCCATGGAATACCTTCACCTCTATCCAATTCTAAAATCCATCCTGCTACGTTATCTAAAAAGTATCTATCGTGCGTTACAGCAATTACAGTTCCTTTATATTGTGCTAAATGGTGCTCTAACCAATGTACAGATTCTGCATCCAAGTGGTTAGTAGGCTCATCTAATAATAAAACGTCTGGTTCTTGCAGTAATAAACGACATAAAGCCACACGACGTCTTTCTCCTCCAGACAATACACCTATTTTTTTATCACCATCTGGCGTACGTAACGCATCCATAGCAATTTCTAACTTTGTGTCTAATTCCCAAGCATTAGATGCATCAATTTGATCTTGAAGCTCTGCTTGACGATTCATAAGCTTTTCCATTTTATCTGGATCGCTATATACTTCTTCTAAACCAAATTGATCGTTAATTTTATTGTATTCTTCTAAAATAGCTACGGTTTCTGCAGCACCTTCACGTACCACTTCCATAACTGTTTTATCATCATCTAATTGAGGTTCTTGCTCTAAATACCCTACAGAATAACCAGGTGAAAAGACAACATCTCCTTGATAATTTTTATCTACACCTGCTATAATTTTTAGTAATGTAGATTTACCAGAACCGTTTAGACCTAAAATTCCAATTTTTGCTCCATAAAAGAAGCTTAAGTATATATTTTTAAGTACTGGTGTTTGAGCACTTTGAAATGTCTTGGTCAAACCAGACATTGAGAAAATTACTTTTTTATCGTCAGACATTTATTGTAATGTTTTAATTATTAATTTGATTATACTCTTCCTTTAAGTGCGTTAAACACCCAAGCCACAGCAAAAAAACCGACACCAACAGCTGCAAAACCCCAACCTGCTACATCGTCGTATCTAAAGGCGCCTAATGCGATTAATGCTAATCCTACTATTATCATTATTGTGGTAGCCCAAGCTAACACAGTATTTTTATTCATTGCCATAATCTATTTTTAGTAAAATTTGAATTACAAATATCGTTTATTTATACAAAAAAAGCATCCTATTTAGGATGCTTTTTTCGATAAAATTATACATATACTAAGACATAGGAACTTCTATAAAAAGTAATTGCGCATTGCTATTAGTATTAATTGTAAAACTATCTGTATCTGACACTCCTAAAGCATCTCTTGTAGATAATATATTATTGAGGATAGTTACGTCTCCAGAGATAGTCATTATATAGGTTCCGTGTGATTTACTTATGGTATTATAAGTGTAATTTTGACCTTGGGCTAAATCTATTCTGGACAACTTAGCATCTTGGTGGATTTTTAAACCTTCATCCTGATTATCAATAGATGACACCAATGTCTGTAACTTACCTTGTCGCTCTTCCGCATTAAAAAAACGTTGATCATAACGTGGAGTAACATTTGTTTTATTTGGTATAATCCATATTTGAAACAAGCTTAAATACTCGTCTGTTTTAGCATTCATTTCTGAATGCATTAATCCACTACCAGCACTCATAATTTGTACTTCCCCAGATTGAATGGTTTCCCATTTATTTCCCATAGAATCCTTATGCTTAAGCGTACCTTTTAAAGGTATCGTGATAATTTCCATATTATCATGTGGATGCGTACTAAAGCCCATACTTGGTGCGATAACATCATCATTTAAAACACGTAAGGCTCCAAATTGAATTTTTTCGGGATTATAAAACTGTGCAAAACTAAAACTGTGATTAGCTTGCAACCAACCATGATTTGCAAAACCACGATCTGATGCTTTATGTAGTATTGTTTTCATAATTAAAATTTATTATCTCATTTTATCTAACAAATCACTAAGCCTTCCTGCTTCTTCTTCCGTCAGTTTGTCTATCAAATTATGCGATGGATTGTTGGGCTTAATTTTATCCAATAAATCCAATCCACTTTTAGTAATTTCAATTAAAACTACACGTCTATCCTCTGGAAAAGCAATACGATTAATTAGTTTTTTATCACAAAGTTTATCGGTCAAACGCGTTAAATTTGGTGCTCGTTCCACCATGCGCTCCTTTATAGTTTGCACTTTTATTGGCTCCTTTGCTCCTCTTAATATCCTTAAAATATTATATTGTTGCGGAGACAAACCGTAGATTTTAAAAAAGTCGTTTTGATAACTAGTAATATAATTTGCTGTATACAGAATATTTAGCATGGCTTTTATTCTGTTATTTTCAAACTTAGAATTAATGTCTTTGGCAAAATCACCCATGACTTTTAATTTATTATTTAAATATTAAAGACGTTCTGCTAAAGTATTAACAGCTTCTACTAATGATGCTTTCAAGTCTGCATCAACAATTTTGTCTTCTTTAAAATTATCATTAAATGATGGTAAGCTAAATTTAGCAACAATGTTTGCATCATGAATTGGGAATCTGTTTTCTGCAATTTCAAAGACTGATTGTCCTCCTCTTGCTCCTGGAGACGTGCTCATTAATAACATTGGTTTTTGCTTAAACAATTTGACATCAATCCTAGACATCCAATCAAACAAGCTTTTAAATATTGCAGTATAAGCACCATTATGCTCTGCTAACGAAATGATTAAACCATCCGAAGACATTATTTTATTTAACAAATGTTGCGCATTGTCCGGAATTCCGGATTTACCCTCTAAATCCACGCTGTATGTTGGTACATCAAAATCGTTTAAATCCAAAACTTCAACTTCTGTATCTTTTAATAAAGAAGATGCGTATGTTGCTAATTGTTTATTTATTGAAGTCTTACTATTACTTGCTCCAAATGCTATTATATTTTTCATCTGTAAATTTATTTTATACAAATATACAATATATATATTACATGGAAACTAAACCCTTGTTTAATATTTAAAACGAAACAAATTAACTTAAATAGTGTTAGGTAATTAAAAGCAGAATTATTGAATATAGCGTACAATTAAAAAATTGTAGTTTTATTAGACTATTTTCTTTTGTATTTTTACAACAAACAAAATAACTACAATGGATATTAACTTCAATAAAAACGAAGATCATAACAAATTATTACTTTCTGAACTTAAAACCAAACTAACCAAAGTCAAGTTAGGTGGTGGAGAAAAACGTATAGAAAAACTGCATGCACAAGGTAAAATGACCGCAAGAGAGCGTGTTAATTACCTTTTAGATAGCAATAAAAAAAGTATCGAAATTGGTGCTTTTGCAGGAGAAGATATGTACGCAGAACATGGTGGTTGTCCTTCTGGAGGTGTTGTAGTTAAAATGGGTTACATTAAAGGTAAACAATGCATTGTTGTTGCCAATGATGCTACAGTAAAAGCTGGTGCATGGTTTCCTATTACAGGAAAAAAGAATTTACGTGCTCAAGAATTAGCAATTGAAAACAAATTACCAATTATATACTTGGTAGATTCTGCTGGCGTATACTTACCAATGCAGGACGAAATTTTTCCAGATAAAGAACATTTTGGACGAATTTTTAGAAATAATGCTATCATGAGTAGTATGGGAATTACCCAAATTGCTGCAATCATGGGAAGCTGTGTGGCTGGTGGTGCTTATTTACCAATAATGAGTGACGAAGCTATAATTGTAGATAAAACGGGAAGTATTTTTCTAGCAGGAAGCTACCTAGTTAAAGCTGCAATTGGTGAAACAATAGATAACGAAACACTTGGTGGTGCAGACACACATTGCGAAATTAGTGGTGTTACAGATTATAAAGCTAAAGACGATAAAGATGCTTTAGAAAAAATTAAACGTATTGTAGACAAAATTGGAGATCATGACAAAGCTGGTTTTAACCGAAATGAGCCACAAAAACCAAAAGAAAATCCACAAGACATTTACGGAATTTTACCAAAATCTAGAGCAGATCAATATGATATGAAAGAGATTATCAAACGATTAGTTGATAACTCAGAATTTGATGAATATAAACAGGACTACGGAAAAACTATTATTACTGCTTACGCAAGAATTGACGGTTGGGCTGTAGGTATAGTGGCTAACCAACGTACTTTAGTTAAAAACGCCAAAGGAGAAATGCAATTTGGAGGTGTAATATATAATGATAGTGCAGATAAAGCGACACGTTTTATTGCTAATTGCAACCAGAAAAAAATCCCATTAGTCTTTTTACAAGATGTCACTGGTTTTATGGTTGGAAGTAAAAGTGAGCACTCTGGTATTATAAAAGATGGTGCCAAAATGGTTAACGCTGTTAGTAATAGTGTTGTACCAAAATTTACTATAATTTTAGGTAATAGTTATGGAGCAGGTAATTACGCTATGTGCGGAAAAGCCTATGACCCTAGATTAATTGCTGCTTGGCCAAGTGCAGAACTGGCGGTTATGAGTGGTAATAGTGCTGCAAAAGTTTTATTACAAATAGAAACAGCATCGCTTAAAAAGAAAGGAGAAACGATTACTAAAGAAAAAGAAGACGAGTTATTTAATAAAATTAAAGCTAGATACGATAACCAAGTATCACCTTACTATGCTGCAGCACGTATTTGGACAGATGGTGTAATAGATCCATTAGATACAAGAACTTGGATTAGCATGGGAATTGATGCTGCAAACCACGCTCCTATCGAAAAACCTTTTAACATGGGTGTTTTACAAGTATAGGTAAATGAAAAAACGTAGTTTATTTTTACTAATTATCACTTTTATAATCAGCTTTGGACTTTACCAAGTCTATGTATTTTATTTTGATAATAATGATAACATACAGTCTATTTATTTAGTACCTAAGGATGCAGTTTACATTATAGAAAGTCAAAAGCCAATAAACAATTGGGATGCTATAAGTAAAAATGATATTTGGAAACATTTAAACACAAACACATATTTTAATACCCTTGCCACAAACTTAAATAAGTTAGATACTATATTTAAGCAAAAGCAAGGGGTTTTTAATCGTATTGGAAACAGAGAAATATTAATTTCGGCACACGTTTATGCTCCAAAACAATATGGCTTTTTATATGTAGTCGATTTACAAAAAATAGCAAAGCTAAATGTTATTAAAAACAACTTAAATACTGTTATAAATAGTAATTATAAAGTTAGTAAACGCTATTATAAGGAAAATGAAATCACGGAGATTTACGACGTTAAAAAACACGAAACCCTTTATATAAGCTTTATTAAAAACCAAATGATTGCGTCCTATACGCATACTTTAGTTGAAGCCTCAATTGATCAATATAGTAATCCTGAGATTGGTAGAAATCTTAATTTTATTGAAGTCAAAAAACATGTTGGTTATAACGATATGTTTCGTTTATACTTTCAGTATGATTATTTAGATGAATTTGTTAATGTTTTTTCAGATACACCTGGAGATTTAACAAAAACACTTAGTCAAAGTTTAGAATTTAGTGGTTTTAGTTTTGATTTAGAAAAAAACGCTATTGTAGCTAATGGTATTACAAATACTAATGACCAAGCTTCAACGTATTTAAAAGCGCTTCAAAAATCAGGACAAGGTAAGCGTACCATTAAAAACGTAGTTCCTAATAATACTGCAATTTATTTAAGCTTCGGTTTTAAAAGTTTTGAAGACTTTTATTCTAATTTTGAAACCATTCAAAAAGAAAACCCTGAACAGTTTAAAAGTTATGCTGAAGGTACTTCTCAAATAGAAAGCTTTTTAAAAATAAATCTCAAAACCCATTTTATGAGTTGGATTGATGACGAGATTGCTTTAATTCAACTTCACTCTAATGTATCTGACTCAAAAAAAGATGTCGCATTAATATTAAAAACAAAAGCGATTGACGATGCTAAAGACAACTTAGATTTTATATTAGAACAAATTAGAAAACGTACACCAGTAAAATTTAAAGAAGTTAATTACAAAGGATACGCCATAAATTTTATGTCTATCAAAGGTTTTTTCAAAATCATTTTAGGCGATTTATTTTCAAATATTGAAAAACCTTATTTTACAATTATTGACGATTATGTAATATTTAGTAATGAGCCCAATACCTTAAAAAGTATAATTAATGCTTACACAAACAAAGAGACCTTAAACTATTTTAAAGCCTTTAATGACTTTGACAACAGGTTTAATAATAGGTCTAGTGTGTTTGCTTACGTTAACACACCTAATTTATATAACACAGCTTATGACTTTGTAGATATTGCAACTAAAAAACAGCTAAAAACTAATAAAGATTACTTTATATGTTTTCCGCAAATAGGCATACAATTAACACCAAGTAAAAACGACTTTAAAAGCCAATTAATACTAGAGTATCAAACGCCTGAAAAAGTTAAGTCTAGCTATACTTTTGAGGATGATAAACCAAAAACAATTATTACAAATTCTATTAGTCTTACAGAAGAGAACATTAATAAAGATACCGTTTTTAACATTCCAGAATTATATCCTTCTGATTTAACTGCTCCAATTTTTACAAAAAAATACTCTAACGGAAACCCACGTTTTTCTGTTGAACTAAAAGATGGATTAAAACATGGTAGCTACAAAGCGTATTATCAAAATGGAAATTTAAAAATTTCGGGTAAATATAGAAAAGACAAACAAGTTGGCACTTGGAAAGCATATGATATTAATGAAAATTTAATTTTTAAAACACGTTTTTAAATACTAACTTTAAAAACAAAAACAACCACTTTGATTTATAAAAAAATAGTTTTTCTAGTTACGCTACTTGCTTTTGCTACCAGTTTTTCTCAATCTACAGATTTTAAACCCCTTTTAAAAACGGATTATACCATTAAAAAAAATGTAGATACACTTCATGTCAAATATCCTTTACACACTAACGTTACTAGAGACAAAACCATAAAAAGTAAGGATACGACTGCTTTAAGTTTTGTTAAGGATTTTGATTTATTTAAAAATAATTACTTTTTAAGACAATATAAAAGTTTAATTTTTAAGCAAGATAGTAGTGCAATAATTTACCAATGGAAAGAACCTATTGTTGTTTACTTTGATCACAACATTCCGCAGGAAATCACAAAAAATATAAGTCAGTTTATTTTATCAATTCCCGAAATAGATAATTTAAACATAACTATTAGCAAAGATATAAACAAAGCTAATTATTACATCAAAATAGCAAATCAAGAGGTGTCAGCTTTAACCGAAAAGCAAAAAGCAGAAACGCCAAAAGACCTAATTGACACCTATCCTTTTTCTAAAATAATACACGATTGGAATGGTGATTATAATTATAAAATGTATTCTGGTGTATTACAAATTAGTCCATCCTATATTAACGATCCACAATTATTGGATAACGTTAAAAAAGTGTTTTTTATCTCATTAATACAGTCTAAAGACTATCGTGTTTATGACAACACCTCTATATTATCATCTTCCAACTCCAATTTTTCAACTCTTGGTGCAATTGATATTGTGCTACTTAAATACCATTACAAAAACTTATATAAATTTAAAGTAGACTATACTGTTTTTTCAGCATTAGAAAACTATTACAAACAATTAGCCAATGACTAAATCACTACTTATAGCCATCATATCACTAACTTTAGTGCAATTAGTACAGGCACAAACACCACACCAACCAAAAAACGTCCAATACAGGATGTCTTTAAAACAGTTTAAGGCTAAATATAAAACGCCATTAACTGCAAAGGACACTTTAAACTTTGTTTATGTAAATAATGACACCATGGTTATTGTAAAGGATTATGTCCGAAAACCTGGCGCTAGCGTACCTTACCAGTATAAAGACTCTACATTTTTAGACGTGTATAAAACCATAGCATTTAATCACTACAAAGATTCTGTTAGCAAAAAAACTACCATGAAATATTGGAAAGAAGACATTGCTATTTTCTTTTCCAATTCTGTAGATAAAAAAGTTAAAAAAGAATTTATGGCTTTCGCCGAAAAGACTTTACAGAACGTTGATTCTTTATCCATAAAAGAAGTCAAACATGTCGAAGACTCTAATTATATTGTTTATTACAATGATGGTTTTGAGTACGAATCAAGAATCAGTAATTATAAGAAATCCGACTATTATATGCATTGGAACAATAAAAATCAAATTTACAGATTATCTCTTAGACTTATAAAGGAAGACTTTTTTACACCTAAATTACGCTTAAGAGAATTAAAAAAATATTTTATAAAATCATTAGGGTATTTTGAGTTTAACCAAAGTATAGATAACAAGCACTTTTTTTCTGGTAGTCATGATAATGATTATCAATTATCAGATTTTGATACTGAGATTATTAAATACCATTATTCCTACGGAATATGTAAAGGTACCAACTTAGAAACATTTGAAGACAATCATAAAAAAGCAAAAGAGTTATTAAAAAACAGACAAATATTACTAAGCTTTTTTCATGAGTTTGAATAAGTTTTAAAACTGTAATCATAAAAAAAGGAACACTAAATAGTGTTCCTTTTTATTTTAAATAATCCAGAAATAACCAGAAACAGGATTACTTAAAAGTGCTTATTAATCTAACAAATTCTGCTCTGTATCCAGACTTATCTTCACCTCTACCTTTATTTGCTAACGCAATTACATCTTGGGTATTAGTATTATTATAAAACTGAGACTCTCTTAACTGCATTCCAAACAACGCAACAGCACTAGCAAAATTCATGTCTTCAGTAGCTTCTGTTGTTTCATTTTTTTGCACATGTATCATTTCAATACTTTTATCTTCATTAGGTTTTTTGTATCTAAATTTAACAGTAAACAACTCATCATTGTATTGGTTTGTAACAGCTTCATTTTGTGTGTATTTTAAATCTATTGCTTGTTTAGCGTACTCACTTTCTATGCCAACCGGAAGCACTTCATATAAAGCGGTTACTGTGTGTCCTGCACCAAGTTCTCCAGCATCAATGCTATCATTAACAAAATCTTCGTCTGCTAACAACCTGTTTTCATAACCAATTAAACGATAAGCTTGTACATGATTAGGATTAAATTCTACTTGTATTTTTACATCCTTAGCAATGGTAAACAAAGTCCCACCAAATTCGGTTTCAAAAATGCGTCTTGCTTCTTGCATGGTATCGATATACGCATGATTTCCGTTACCTTTATCTGCTAAAATTTCTAATTTATCATCCTTATAGTTTCCATAACCAAAACCTAAAACTGATAAAAAGACACCTGATTCTCTTTTTTTAACAATCAATTTTTCCATAGCATCATTACTAGATGCGCCAACATTAAAATCGCCATCAGTAGCTAAAATTACTCGGTTATTGCCTTTTTTATTAAAATTTTCTTGTGCCAATTTATAAGCTAACTCAATACCTTGACCACCTGCTGTAGATCCACCAGAATTTAATTGATCTAAAGCTTTTATAATTTTTGTTTTATGTTTCCCTGATGTTGGCTTTAATACTACTCCAGCTGCTCCTGCATATACTACAATAGCGACATTGTCTTGTGGTCTTAATTGATTAACTAATAATTTAAAAGCCTCTTTTAAAAGTGGTAACTTGTTTTGATTACCCATTGATCCTGAAACATCAATTAAAAAAGTAAGATTGGCAGCTGGTAAGTTTTCATTATCATAAATTTTACCTTGTAAACCAATTTTAACCAACTTAGTATCCTTATGCCAAGGGGTTTTTACAACTTCTGTATTGATAGAAAAAGGATGTTCATCTGTTGGTTGTGGGTAATTGTAGTCAAAATAATTAACCATTTCTTCAATTTTTACCGCATTTGCAGGAATTAATTGTCCATTGTTAATCATACGTCTTACATTGCTATAACCAGCCTTATCTACATCTATAGAAAAGGTTGACAAAGGTGTTGTGGCTGCTATTTTAAATTTATTTTCATGAATTTTAGTATAGCTTTCGCTTAAAAATTTATGTTGCAATTCTTTATTTGTTTGTACAAATTTTGAAATCTTGGCATTTTCTTTATTACCATCTACTGTCGTGACTATAATTACACCATTGGCACCTTGTGACCCATATAAAGCTGATCCTTCTGCACCTTTAACAACATGAGTAGATGTAATTTTTTTTGGTGCTAAATTGACTAATTTTTCAGCCGAAGATATTTTACCATCAATAACAATAAGTGCCTCATTTGTACCTGATAAAGATCTATTACCTCTTAATACAATTCTTGTAGTTTGATTAACACCATTATTTTTAGTTTTGATTTTTAAACCAGATACTTTACCTGCTAAACTATTGACTACGTTTGGATTGGAAGCTTGTATAATTTCCTCTGATTGAATGGTTGTCACAGATTTTTTTACTTCGTCTGTTGAGCGTGAAATCCCTAACACAGTAATTGCGACTTCATCTAAACTACCGTTTTCTTGCAAAATAACATTGATTGTATTGGCATCAGTTACCACAACTTGTTCTGAATTGTAACCTAAATAGCTAAATACTAAAACATCTTTAACTTTAACAGAAATACTATAGTTACCATCAAAATCGGATGTTGTCCCATTAGCTGTTCCCATTTGTAATACTGTAGCAGATGGTAATGGCAAACCATTTTGATCTGTAATAACACCAGATACCGTTTTTTGTTGTGCATGTAATTGTACTACCATAAATAGTGCAATTATTAAATTTAATCCTGTTTTCATGATAAGGTAGTTTTAAAGTTTAAAACAAACCTATAACCAAACTAAGGATTATAAAACCAGTATTGAGGGAAGCGCTATTTTGAATTAGGCAACGCTACTTTTTAAGTAATTTAAGTGTTTCATTTCTGTTAACTTTACCAGAACTTGTTTCAGCGAAAGCTGGAATAGCAAACGTTTTTTTAGGCATTTCAATTGCTTTTAATTCAGAAAACACATGAGCATCTAAAGACGTATTTTCTGCTTCAATTACTAATATTGCAACACTACCAAAAGTTTTATCTTCTTCTGAAGTTATAAAAAAACGAGACTTTATTTTTGATTGCAATTTTGCTTCAATCTGTTCCGGAAATAATTTAACACCTCCAGAGTTAATAACATGATCTGCACGTCCTAACCACTCAAAAGTGCTTTTAGAGTGTAATTTAACCACATCATTAGTTACAATTTGGTCCTTGGTTAAAAGTGGTGCGTCTATGACTAAACACGCTTTGTCATTTTGTGAAATTGTAATATTAGGTAATATATTAAAGTATTGTGGTCCACTACTTTTTAATTGCTTAAGTGCAATATGCGTAATAGTTTCAGTCATACCATACGTCTCAAAAATACCTGTTTTTAAGTTTTCTAATTTTAATCTTAAGGGAATAGATAATGGAGCTCCACCAATAATTAGAGTTTTAATATTGCTAAGTCTATGTAACGTTTTTTCTGCTTGCGCAGGAATCATAGCCACAAAATCATAATGCTTTTCAGGATCAAAAGTAGGGTTTGTAGTGGGCTGTACACTATCAATTTCTAATCCTAAAACTAAAGCGCGAACCAACATCATTTTACCTGCAATATAGGTAGCAGGTAAACACAATAAAGCAGAATTACCAGGTTGAATATTAAAAAAATCACCTGTTGCAATAGCAGAATTAACCATAGCTTGCTTATGCAATTTTATGGTTTTTGGCTTACCTGTAGAGCCTGATGTTTTAGCTAAAATGTAGTTACTGTTATCTAACCAGTGGGATAAAAAATCACCAATTTCTTTCTCAAATGGTAAACCCTCTTTAATAAAACTATAGGCAACCTCTTTTAAATCGTCAAAAGTATAATGTTTCCCATTAAGCCTAAATCTATTGTGTATCTTATCAAAGTTTGGTGTCATAGTTTAGTCTAAAACTTTATAATTCTCAGTGACAGGTGCTTCTATGGTTCCAAATAATTTTTCTTTCCAATTGGTCCATTTATACACCTTTGCAAAAATTATTAGTAAAATAGGGAATACAACAAACACAGGAATAAAAATATCACCATAGCCCTGTCCAGGTTCTGACACATCTTTTAAAACAGAATGTGTTTGTAATACGGTCCAATCTGCAGACACTAATAAAGCACCAAATAAATTATTAGCAGCATGAAACCCTAATGCAAGCTCCATACCATCGTCCATTAAAGTTATAATACCTAAAAATAATCCTGTACCTATGTAATATACCATCACACCATAACCTAGCTTACCTACTTCTGGATTAAAAACGTGCATTCCTCCAAAAATAACCGAAGTTATAATCAAAGGAATCCAATTACGATTTAATGCTTTACTTAGTTTTATGTACGAAGTAGATTCAAAAAAATCAATCTTCTGTAATACTTCAAATATTATTTTTCCTAAAACTAATAGAATTCCAATAAAACCTCCTCTTTTCCAAAATTCTATATTTGTTTTAGTACTCAAATAAATTATAATAGGCATCGAAATTATAGTAAAAATAAATCCATATGCAAAATTTTTATTAGTGGTAACCGTTCCAAAACCCTGCATCAAATATCCTCTAAAAATATACTCTTCTAAACTGGTCTGTATTGGTATTAATAATACAGCCACTACTAGTAAAATTAAAAAACGATTTAACTCAAAATTCCATACATAACTCTCTGGACTAGCAAAATAATCTATTAAAATCATCGTAGAAGTAATCACTCCCCAAAACAAAAAAGCAAATAGTACACGTTTCCAATCTATTTTTTTTCTGGCAGTCGTAACCGATTTCACTGTTTGATTATGTAAATATTTTACAACAATAATTAGTCCTAAAAATCCAAAAGCAAAGGATAATAACAATAAAAATAAATTTAAATTAGGCTCTAAAACGCTCATTAATGCTTGCTCATCCATAGCATCAATAGAGCCACCATTACTAACATATTTAATCATTGCAGCGATAGCAAAGGGGAATTGTCCAATAACTGCAAAAATTGCAATAATTAAAGATCCTACTAAATAACGCCAAAACTCGTGCTTAACATTAAAGGCTTGTTTTATAAAATCCATAGTTTAAAAATTAAATTCCCAATTAGTATTTATATTATATTGTAACGTTCCATTTTTCACCTCTAAAGGCGACGTAATATTATTAGTAAAAAGGCTACCTGTACCTAAACCTTGAGGTAAATCACTCTCTTTTTTAAAAGTATATTGTGCAATAGCATTTAATCCCACATTACTCTCCAAAGCACTAGTAATCCACCAGCCAATATTTTGTTGTTTTGCTAAATTTATCCAAGTATCACTACCTTTAAATCCACCTATAAAACTTGGTTTTAAAATAATGTATTGTGGATTAATATACTCTAACAGTTGTTTTTTATCACCATCGTTAAAAACACCAATAAGCTCTTCGTCCAAAGCAATCGCTAAAGGTGTTGTCTCACACAATTTAGCCATGTCTTCTGGTTGACCAGCTTTAATTGGTTGCTCAATGGAGTGTAAATTAAAGTCTGATAAACGCTTAAGTTTCTCCAAAGCTTCAGTAGTACTAAAAGCGCCATTTGCATCAACACGTAGCTCTATATCGCTTTCGCTGAAATTTTGCCTGATTCCCTTTAAAATATCCAATTCAGTTTGAAAATCTATAGCTCCAATTTTCAATTTAATACAACTAAATCCTGAAGCAATTTTATCTTCAATTTGTTGTTTCATGAAGGCTTGATCACCCATCCAAATCAAACCATTTATATCAATCGAAGCATTTCCGTTTGTAAAATCTGAAGGATATAAAACAAAAGGATTTGTGCTTTCTAAGCTTTTAAAGGCCATTTCTAATCCAATTTGGATACTAGGAAACTCATTATTTTTAGCATACAAATAATCTAAACCTTTTTTAATATCTAAACAAGTGGACTTAAGTTGTGCCTCATAATCAGGTCTATCATCTGCACTTAAACCTCTTAAAATACCACATTCTCCTATACCACGTTTTCCATCTTTATCGATAATTATAAACCAAGTTTCCTTTGTTTTTAATATACCTCTAGAGGTTCCGCTTGGTTGTTTAAATTCTAAAATATGTTTGTAATACGATGCTTTCATAAGGATTTCAAAAATACTTAAATATTTTCGTAATTTCACCTAAAAAACTACGATTACATGACCTTTAAAAATAAAGTTATTTGGATTACAGGTGCCTCTAGCGGAATTGGAAAAGGGTTAGTTTTAGCCTTATCCAAATTAGATTGTCAAATAATAATTTCTTCCAGAAAAGAAACCGATTTGAACCTAATCAAACAGTTATGTCCTAAACCTGAAAACATTGCTATCTTACCCTTTGATTTGGCTAATTACGAAAACATGAAACCTATTGTAACTACAGCTATAAGTCTATTTGGATCTGTTGACCTATTAATAAATAATGGTGGAATTAGCCAAAGATCGCTAATAATAGACACAGACATTAGTGTAGACAAAAAATTAATGGAGATTGACTATTTAGGAACCATTGCTTTAAGCAAAGCCTTATTACCACACTTTATTAAAAACCAATCTGGTCACTATGCAGTAGTAACTAGTTTGATGGGTAAATTTAGTTCGCCTTATCGTTCTGGATATTGTGGAGCAAAGCATGCTTTGCATGGCTTTTTTGATGCAATGCGCATGGAACATGAAAAAGATAATGTAAAGGTGACTTTAATTTGTCCTGGTTTTGTCAATACCAATATTGCTAAAAATGCTTTAATTGGCGATGGATCTTTACAAAACAGTCAAGATAAGGCTACTGAAAATGGATTATCCATTACTGAGTTTAGTACACGCATGCTTAAAGCTATTAAGCAAGAAAAGTTTGAAGCTTATATTGGGAAAAAAGAAATACTTGGTGTTTACTTAAAACGCTTTTTTCCAAGACTTTTACATCGTTTTGTGATAAAAAGTCAGGTTAGATAATTATAATAACTGACCTATACCTAATAGTAAACTAAGTAATACCGTTGTTAAGGCTAATTTTTTAAGCTCTGGATCAAAATCCTTTGGGTTAGTAACCGACTTCACTGTTTTAAGATGCAATATTAATGGTAAATAGGCTATAAAATAGATAAGATTAAATGGTGATTTGTAATACAATACACCAAATAATGCCGATAACACAATAGCAGTAATAATTAAAACATAGTGATATTTTTTAGCCTTAACAGCTCCTAATTTAACTGCTAATGTAATTTTGTTAGCAGTAACATCAGACACGATGTCTCTCATGTTATTAAGATTTAATACAGCTGTACTTAACAAACCTATTGCTATTGCTGGCAAAATAACGATATAGTCAATTTGTTTAGCAAACAAAACATAGCAACCTAAAACACTAACTAAACCAAAAAATACAAATACAAAAATATCTCCTTTACCTTTATATCCATAAGCGTTATTCCCTACAGTATATTTAATCGCTGCATAAATAGATAAAGATGCCAATATAAAAAACACAAAAGCTAATAGAAGATGTTGCGCCTTAAACGAAAAAAATATAAGACCAATAGTTAAAGCTATACTTATTAAAACATTAACTTTAATAGCATTAAACATTTGCTGTTTAGTAATTGCTCCAGATTGTAAAGCTCTTACAGGTCCTATTCTTTGATCATTATCTGTACCTTTTACACCATCACCATAATCGTTAGCCAAGTTTGATAAAATCTGATAACTTAGTGTTGTAAGTATAGCAAATACAAAAATTATATAATCAAATACACCATTATATTTTGCTAAACAAGCTGCTACAATAATACCTGATATGGATAAAGGCAAAGTACGTAAACGCATTGCCGACAACCACTTTTTTAAGTTTTTCATATATTATGGAATCCATTGTTTTGGAAAGTTAGGTTTACGTTTTTCTAAAAACGCATCTCTACCTTCCTTAGCTTCGTCTGTCATGTAAGCTAATCGTGTTGCTTCTCCAGCAAACACTTGTTGACCTACCATACCATCGTCTGTTAAATTCATTGCAAATTTTAACATTTTGATTGAGGTTGGCGATTTTTCTAAAATTTCCTGAGCCCATTGATAAGCTGTGCTTTCTAGCTCATCATGCGGAATAACAGCATTTACCATTCCCATATCATAAGCCTCCTGAGCAGAGTAATTTCTACCTAAAAAGAAAATTTCTCTTGCTTTTTTCTGTCCTACCATTTTAGCCAAATAGGCAGATCCGTAACCACCATCAAAACTTGTCACATCTGCATCTGTTTGTTTAAAAATAGCGTGTTCTTTACTTGCTAAAGTTAAATCGCAAACCACATGTAAGCTATGTCCACCACCAACAGCCCAACCTGGCACAACTGCAATAACAGCTTTAGGCATAAACCTAATTAGACGTTGCACTTCCAATATATTTAGTCTGTGATAACCGTCCTCTCCAACGTAACCTTGATGACCTCTTGCTTTTTGATCTCCTCCAGAGCAAAAACTATAAATACCATCTTTAGACGATGGACCTTCTGCAGACAATAGCACTACACCTATTGATGTGTCTTCTCCTGCGTCATAAAAAGCATCATATAATTCTTTTGTCGTTTTTGGTCTAAAAGCGTTTCTTACATCTGGTCTGTTAAATGCAATTCTGGCAACTCCATTGCATTTGCTATAAGTTATATCCTCATATTCTTTAGCCTTTATCCATTTAATTTGCTCCATAAGATGTCATTAAGTTTTAAGAGCATAAAAATACGCAAATAAAAATTTTTATCAGAATTAAAATTGATTTTAAGAAACCGAATAATTGTAATTATACATGGTGATTAATGCAGCATAAAAATTCCTAAAAAAGAAATAACCCACTGAATAATAAGTATTAAACGATTTAAACAAGATTCAAAACTATGTATTTTGACTGATTTATTAGCTTTTTGTCTATTTGAAAAATAAAACACTATATTTGGTTTCAGATTTTAGGTCCACTTATTATCTTTGATATAGAATTAATAATCCCTCTATAATGAATATAATAAATTCTGAAATTTATAATCAAATAAAAGAAGTACATAAGTTTCCTATGGGTGATTTATTTTTCTTCGAAAACATGATTATTGCACAAGTTAATGAAGGCGAACATGTAAGTTTTGATAGCACCAAAATAGCTTTTAAATGTATTTATGATTATTATGAAGCATTTAAAAAACCATTTGGTATTATTTCAAATAGATTAAACAAGTACTCCATAGAGGTTTTAGATTTACCTAAATACAGCAAGAATTTGCCTAATTTAAAACTTTATGGCGTAGTTGGATATACTAACTTTAATGATATCAACATCAGTTTAGAAAAACAATTTAGCAAAATACCAGTATTAGATTTTGATAACATTACAAAAGCTTATGACACAATTAATGATTATATATTAAATTCAACCGATGATAGCGTGACATTTGATATACCCTAAGGCATTTTAATTAGATGCTTAAATAGCTACCTTTTAGAGCCCTAACCTCTTTTAGGTGGCTTTTTTTTTGTCGTTTAACCTATTTATACAATTTTTTGTCGAAAAAGTAGATTAACAATATGTAACAAATTATTAATCAATCAGTTATTTTATAATTTAGCTCTATAGCTATTAATATTATGACAATTATCGATTCAACTTTAGCAGATTCTATTCTTGATGTTCACATCACAGATCAAGGTAATTTTTATTTTCTTGATGGCATGGTTATATCAGAAATAAATGAAGGCATTACTTACTCATGGGAAGAAGCTAAAAAAGTGATTCAGGCTGTACATAAATTTTATGGACCAACTATTAGTGTTTGCTATATCTCAAACCGCGTAAACAACTACTCAGTCAAACCATCTGATTGGCTAAAGTTTTATAAAAATAATAACGTGTTAAATGGTTACGCTGTAGTCACAAAAAGCGAACAAAGTTGGTTTAATGCTCTAATGGAAAAGGTATTCTCTGCAGTAGAAATCAAACGTTTTGAAGACTTATATGAAGCCATAGAATGGGCCAAAATTAAAAACAATTTAGTACATAATACTAATCTTGCTTCTTAAGATAAATACCATCGTCTTTTAAATCAACCAGTTTTTGTTTATACAAAGTCCCAATAGCCTTTTTAAAGGTTTTCTTGCTCATTTGTAATACCGTTTTAATTTTTTCAGGATTAGATTTATCTGTTAATGCTAAAAACCCATTGTTATCAGTAAGTTCTTGCATAATCTTATCAGCATTTGGTTCAATATTTCTGTAGCCAATTTCTCCTAAGCTTATATCCAATTTGTTACCAGGTCGTATTTTTTTAACAATCCCTTTTAATTTATCACCAACACTAATATCCTGAAAGATATTGTCTTTATAAATTAATCCAGTATGTCTATTGTTTACAATAACATTCATACCTAGATCACTTGGATGCGACACAATAATATCCACTTGGTCAAATTGATCTACTGTTAACTCTTTATTATCTAAAAATCGATTGGTTTTACTAGACGCTACCAAACGCTCTGTAACCTCATCTAAATAACAACGTACCAAGTACCAACCTCCTTTTTTCATAGGGAAAGCTTGTTCTTTAAAAGGACAGAATAATTCTTTAACCAATCCAAAATCCAAAAAGGCTCCAAATTTGGTAACTTCATTACAACGTAACATAGCAAACTCACCATCTAAAATAAATGGTTCTGTGGTTGTTGCGATGATACGCTCTTCATTATCTAAATATACAAACACCTCTAATGTATCACCAATCTCAAAATGTTCTGGAACATATCTATTTGGTAATAAAACCTCATTATTATCTGCATCACCTAAAAATAATCCAGGTTCTGTATCTCTTAAAATCTCAAGTGTATTGAATTGTCCTATTTGTATCATTTTGCAAATGTAAGCATATAAAAAAAACGTTACAGAACTGTAACGCTTTTTTTATGTATTTTTTTATAATATTATTTATAAACAGATTCTTTTTTGAAATGTTTAGCTAATAAATAATAAACTACTGCTCTGTATTTATTTTTATTAGACCTTCCGTAAGTTTCCATTACAGAATCTATAGCTTTATCTAAATCTTCGCTATCTGCTAAGCCTAATTTTTTAATTAAAAAATTGTTTTTTACAGTCGCTAATTCTGATGCATCAGAACCAGAAACAGTTGCAGAATCTTTGTTATATATTGATGGACCACAACCTATAGTTACTTTAGTTAAAAAATCCATATCTGCAGTTACACCACACTTATCTTTTAGGTCTGTTGCATACTTTGCGATTAATTCATCACGTTTACTCATAATTTTAAATTTAGATTAATAATTTTAGCTTCTTAAAGGTACAATTTTTTTATATCTCTTTTTAAGCGAAAAAAAATAATATTACAATTACGATAAACGTCCAATTTTTTCGTTGAAATTATTTAACAAACTTAAAATAATCTAATAGTATAGCATCATTATCTCTAGAAGGTGTAAATACTTCTAATAATATAGGTGTTTTTGAAGTGTTGTAAAAATCAGACAATGCTACTGAAAGCTCACTTTCTGAAGACGCTGTATTATATTCAAAACCATACATGTCACATAATTGCTTAGCAGTTAAATGATGCTTGGTTTCGAAAAAATAATCAAAGTTATCTGTGTTTTTATGTCCTGGCAGAATTCTAAAAATACCTCCACCTTCGTTGTTTATAACTACTATCCTAAAGTTTTCAGGTATGTAGTTATTCCACAATGCATTACTATCGTAAAAAAAGCTTAAATCTCCAGTAATAAAGATCGTTGGGTTGTCTCGTGTTGTTGCTGCTCCAATTGCTGTACTAGTACTTCCATCAATACCACTAGTACCTCTATTACAAAAGACGTCCAACGTTGGGTTAATATCAAAAAGTTGTGTATAGCGTATTGCAGAACTATTACCAACTTGTAATTGCGACTGATTTGGTATACTTTTTAGTAACACATCAAATGCTTTAAAGTCAGAAAATGGAATCAACCCCATGTATTGCGCATGTTTTTCTCTTCTAATATCCATTTGGTTTTTCCAAAACGGATTATACTCACTTTTTAAAGACGTCGTTAATGGTATAAAAGATTGGAAAAACGAATTTATAGACTGTTTAAACACTTTGTTTAAAACAAAAAAGGTATCGTTTGCGCCATTTATGGCCACATGCCAATGTTGCGTTGGCTTATGTGATCGTAAAAATTTCTTTATTTTTTTTGATACTATTAATCCTCCAAAAGTTAATAGTATTTCAGGCTGTAAGCCTTGCAACTCCTGTTCCGTTAAAGCGCCAATTAATTTATCAATACTTGGGCAAATATTTTCATGGTGTAAATTAGACGTGCTTTCTGTTAATATTAAAACACTTTCATCTTCCGCTAAAACGTCAATATAGTGCTGCTCCACACTGTTTGGAGCCAAAACACCTACTAATACTAACTTTCGTTTTGAGTTATTCCAAATTTCAGCGAAAGCGTTATAATCCTCACTAACCAGATTAGGTTTAGGTGTAGGTATTACTTCCGGAGTAACCGTTAGTTGATCCTCCATTTGATATAAAGGCTCGTCAAACGGAATATTTACATGTACAGGACCTTGCGTTGTTATCGCAATATTAAAGGCTTTATTAATTTCGGTTTCGTTATGCTGTTGGATACCTTGTTGTAGACCCAAAAAGCGTTCGACTTTATTCTCAATACTTTTCATAATTGGCAAGTCTTCCGCGAAAGCGTTTTCCTTTTCAGGATTTAAATCTTGCTTTAAATTAGCCGAATATTGTATGTGATTTTTAAATACATCCTCTTGATTTATAGTCTGCCCATCTCCTATTCCGACCAAGTATTTAGGTCTGTCTGCGCTTAAAACCACTAACGGAACATGACTATAATACGCTTCTGATACCGCTGGATAATAGTTTAAAAGCGCACTACCAGAGGTACAAACCACTGCTACGGGATGCTTAATTTGTTGTGCGATACCTAGCGCGAAAAAAGCTGCGCAACGCTCGTCCACAATACTATAACATTTAAAAAAAGGATCGTGTGTAAATCCAATAGTTAAAGGTGCATTTCTGCTTCCTGGAGACAGTACAATGTGTTGGATATTCTTGGCTTTACAAAGCTGAATTACCGTTTGCGCTAAGGGTATTTTTGGGTGTTTCATGTGTGATACAAAAATACGAAACCCAAATCCTAATTAAAACCATTATAAGAGGTTTTTAACAGTCTTAGATTTTGCAACAGTTTCTTCCCATTCGTTTTCCGGTACAGAATCTTTAGTAATTCCGCCACCAACATAGATTAATGCTTGATTATCCTTAATTTGAAGACATCTTAAATTAACAAACAAATGCGATATTGTTTTAACAGATCCGTAAGCGTTATTCTCTACGTTTCTGCGATTGGTATTTCTTGTTTTGGATTGTTTAATATTTATTTCGCCTAAAAAACCAGTATAATATTCGCGATTATAACCTTCGTTTTTTAAGATAAATTGTTTAGCTTTTTCTTTAGGCAACCCACAAACTGCAGGTGTTGGATGCAATTTAGAAATAACAGACTGTAATCCATTTTCCGGTTTTAATAGTCCCGAAATCTTGGTTTGTAAATGCAATAAATTTCCTGCTTTTATAGTTTCTGTTTTTCCTAAATTAATACTGCTGACAGAAGTCTCTAAACTGCCCACAATAAAATCCGTAACTAATTGCTGCTCCTCCTGCTCTTTGGACTGCCACTGGACATCGACTGTGTTTTTGTATTGTTGCGTACCTGCAAGAGACATGGTTAAAAATCGGTTTCCTTCTACTTTTAATAAGGTTTCTGGCGTTGCACCCAACCACAGCCCTACTTTGGGATGATACCAACAATAGACCATTGCAGTTTTGTAAGTGGATAACAGTTTTTGGAATAATAAAATGGTATTGGCTTCCGGAAAAGCTTCACTTTCAACTCTAGATAGAACTACTTTTTTGAAACTTCCATTCTCAATCTCCGATATCGCCTTTTCTACTATTTGTATATGTTTAGCTTTCGCTGAAATACTTATAGTGCTACTTAACTGGTTTTTAGCATCAACCGAAGTATTATCATACAAACATGATATTGTTTGACTTTTATTTAAAGGAAACAGTACCGTATTATCTTCATTTTTAAAAGGTGAAAACACAAAACCACTTTCCTCAAAATTTTGGGTAAAATGAAGCTGATTGCTATCCTGAAGTATTGCTTTTACAGTTTCCTGATTAGGTTTTTTAAAAGCCACAAAAGGAAGTTGCTTGTCAAATTGTTGCGAAAGCTGATCAAAAAAAACGGAAGACGTCATAACTTATTTCTTTTTAGGTAAAGAAATGGTTGACAATTTACATAACGAAATTAGGTTATCATCATCATCCGTTACTCTAATATCTAACAATTGCGTTGTACGTCCTTTGTGTAAAAATGTAGCTTTAGCGTAAACATAGCCTGAGCTAACGCTTTTTAAATGGTTGGCTGTAATCTCCAAACCTCTAATCATTAAGTTTTCTGAATCTAAAAATATATGCGATGCAAAACTACCAACGCTTTCTGCCAATGCTGCTGTTGCGCCACCATGCAACACTCCATCTGGTTGATGCACACGCGATGTAACTGGCATTCTGGATACTAAAAAATCCTCGCCATAATCCACAACTTCTATTTCTAGGGTTTCCATTAAAGTGTTTTTACTTGCCTTATTTGCTATTGCTAACACTTGTGCTTTAGAATACTTCATGTATCTTTAATTTTAATGTAAAAATACAAAACCTAGCGCTAAAATGACAGCTCCAACTCTTGAAAACAATCGTGTAAAACTAATTCCTTTAGACTTAAGTAATTATAAACATTTAGCTACTATTGCTAAAGAGACTGATTTAATTTATTATTCGCCTAATATCATTTCTACTCCAGAGTCTCTAAAAGATTATGTACAAACTGCAGTTGAAGGTTTTTATAATAATACTACAATACCATTTATTGTTTATGACAAACAAAAACAAGCTTTTGCAGGTAGCACTCGTTTTGGTTTAATTAACCATAAAAACAAAGTCTTACACATTGGTTGGACTTGGATAGGACATGATTTTCAAGGAACAGGTCTAAATAGCCATATGAAATTTTTAATGCTACAATATGCTTTTGAAACGTTACATTTTGAAAAAGTAGAATTTAGAATTGATGAGCGTAATATTAAATCTAGAAAAGCAGTCACAAAATTAGGAGCAACACTAGAAGGCATATTACGCAAAGACACAGTAATGACTGATGGTTTTAGACGAAGCACATGTTGTTATGGTATTTTAAATAACGAATGGCTTACTATTAAAACTAATACGTTTAAAGAATTTAATATTTAGTATAACACTCAAAACATGCTTGAAGTTGTTCTGGAAGATTTAAATCTTCAGAGCCTTTTAGACGTTGTGTTACCAAACCTTTTTTATCTATGGTTGTTTTAAATAATTTAGCATAGGACACTAAATTATCTCGTCTTGTTTTTATTTTACTAATGATTTCTTCTCCATCAATTTCTAAAATTTGAGAAGGCCAAACTTTTGAAGCTTTTAGTAAAACCTCATCATTAAGAAGTAATTGCAGTTGTTTAGCTTCTTGTATAAATAAACTTTCTTCCGTGTTTAATAAAAAATATTGATCAAATGGATAGACTAATCCTGGCATAAAATCTATTTCGTAATCAAATGGTCTTAACTGTTCAACAACATTTTCATTGGATAAAATAGATGGTATAATACCTTCTAAATTTATAAAAGCATTATCCCTATCTCCTGCAATTGGAATAGCTATGTTACTTTGATCTGTTTGCTGTATAGCCCAACCCCATTGTTTTGTATGCCTATCCCAATCACCAATTAATAGATCAAACAGTCTAGCTCTGATAAGTGCAGACTTATCAATAAATATATTATTAGTATTACTTAATTTTAATTCTTGAAGGTTTTTGGTGTCAACGATTTCAGTAACGTTGCTTAAGTTTGTCCAATTGGTCTTACTTTCTGTTTCGTACTCTAATAAAAATAATCTATTCCCATATTTGTTATTATAGTCTCCCAATAGTGTTTGCTTTGGAAGAAATACCACTTTAGGTTTGGTGTTAATTATAGCGGATTTATTAGCTAGCTCAGCAGCCAATATAGCACTATATGGATGTTGCGCAGAAATACCATCTACGATAATATTTTCTAATCCTAATGTTTTTACAAATTCGGGAATAAGTTGTTTTGGATCTTTATTAATACCTCTAAGTGTCAACTCAACACCTTCTTTAGTTTCTAGTTTTAAAGAATGGGTTTGCTTACCACCACCTTCCTTAGTTATTGTAACACCTCCAAATAAAGTATCTAAAAATAATACAGGTGCTTTAATTGGTGTTGCCCAAGCAGCGCGATATTGCTCTCCTTGAAAAAGTATTTTAATCTCATCTGCTTTATATAAAGCGCTAGCTGCAACTAATACAGAATCTAAGTCATGAAAATTTATGTCATTAACATTATTAATATTAACTAACTGAGACGTTTTAAATGTTTGATCTGTTGAGGAAGTAGACCAATACATCATACCTATAAATAGTACAAGTATCACAATTAAAAAGTAAATTACTTTTTTTAACAATAGAAATGAGGTTTTGGTTAATATGCTAGCTTTAAAGTTATAACAACTCTTTAAATTTTAAAAACTTGACATATAAAAATTAAGTTAAAATTTAGTTGTTTGATAATTAATCCCTAACCCTTTTTAAAAATTCTTTTTCCGTTTCCCAAATTTCTGGAGAATAATCTGAAGCTGTATAATATTCAAATTCTATAATATCGCCATTATTTAAAGTGTCTTTACTTATTAAATAAAAGTTTTCTCCGACATGCATACTTTTGTAGGATTTAGCTGCATAAAAATATATAGTATCACCAATTTGATATTTTTTAACAGACTTAACATCCTCTAAATCATAGTTAGAATCTTCGTTTTGATTAAGAGTATAATGTTTAAAACGAATATTATTTTTATTCCATCGTATTGTACTTGTACTTCTAACTTGAATTGGTGTGTTTAAAAGTTTTGAAAATCTAATATCATCAGAAATGTCTTTCTTAGATTCGTATATAATTGATATAAATATGACTACACCTAATACAATAATAGTTGCTAAGGCAACCTGCAAAACCTTTCTAATAGATTTAGGTTGAATTATCATTAACTTAATTTAAGCTATTAAATTAGCTACAATAGCTTTAACAGGTAAAATAGCTTTAGTATGTTCAATACTTGGTCCTGCAACCCAAACGGTTTTGTACGTTGCTTTTTTAGCTGCATTTTCAGTAGCTTTCATACCTATTGAAAAACGAATCATTTTAACCCATTTTTTCAATTTTTTATTTTTGTTTAATACACGTTCTAGCCAAGTTTGTTTAGTACCAATTTTTTGAACATATGGTGTATTAATTACGGTACATGGTGTCCCAGAAATACGCTCTGTCATGATAATATCCTTTTCTCCATAATCAACACATGCTTGCTTATACTCATCTGTAACACCAGCTTCAACAGATGCAATAAATGGACTTCCTACAGACACGCCTTCTGCTCCATAGCTTAACATTTTATCAATATCTGCTTTACATCCTACTCCTCCAGCTGAAATAACTGGTATATTTAAAGCTTTACTAAGTTGATTAGTTAATTCTTGAGGCGATAAATTACCTCTGTGTCCTCCTGCTTCATTATTAACTGCAATTGCAGCATCAGCACCTAATTGTTCTACTTTTTTAGCAAAACGTAGGTCTGTCACATCACAAAACACTTTAATACCTGCTTTGTGAGCTTGATTAATGGTTTCTTCTGGACTTCCTAAAGACGTTATAATAAAATCGCAACCTTCTTCACATAATACTCTAAGTTGCTCTTTATACTTTATATTAGATTTATTAACTATTAGGTTAAACCCAAAAGATCCACCTTCTACTTTATTAGCTTTTAACTCTTGTATTGCTTCTCTTAATTGATCTAAAGTACGGTAATTAAGTGCAGGAATACATCCAGCAATACCAGCTTTCATACCTTCCGTAACCATTGCTACATTAGACACCAAAAACATTGGCGCTTGAATAATTGGGTATTTTATATTTAAAAGCTGAGTTAATTTAGTTTGCATAATTATTATGTTATTTACACAAATATAACAATAAATTTATTATGCATGCATAGTTTATTAAAATGAATTATTGTCCTATATTTTTTATTTAATCCTAAAAGTAAAACAAATATTAGAACGGTTTTAAACAAAAAAAAACGCAATCAAATTAATGGTTGCGTTTTTAATATTATTAAATTCTAAACTAGTTTAGATATTTATAATTATTTTACTTCTTCAAAATCTACATCTTCAACATCACTACCTTCAGTTGAATCTGCTCCTGCTTCTGGTCCTGGTTGTCCACCTTGAGCATCTGCTTGTGCTTTGTACATTTCTTCACTAGCTACTTTCCAAGCTTCGTTAATTTTTTCTAACGCTGGCTCGATAACTGCTACATCTTTGCTTTCGTAAGCTGTTTTTAACTCTGCTAAAGCTGCTTCGATTGGTGCTTTTTTATCATCAGATAATTTATCACCAAATTCTTTTAATTGATTTTCTGTTTGGAAAATCATAGAATCTGCTTCGTTTAATTTCTTAGCATTATCAGCTGCTTTTGCATCTGCTTCAGCATTTGCTTCAGCGTCAGCTTTCATTTTCTTAATTTCTTCTTCAGTTAAACCAGAAGACGCTTCAATACGAATATCTTGTGTCTTGTTAGTTGCTTTATCTGTAGCAGAAACTTTAATGATTCCGTTAGCATCAATATCAAAAGCTACCTCGATTTGTGGTACACCTCTTTGTGCTGGTGGAAGACCATCTAAATGGAAACGTCCAATGGTTTTATTATCTGCTGCCATAGCACGTTCACCTTGTAATACGTGAATCTCTACTGATGGTTGGTTATCTGCTGCTGTTGAGAAAACCTGAGATTTTTTAGTTGGGATTGTTGTATTTGCTTCAATTAACTTAGTAAATACGTTACCCATAGTCTCAATACCTAATGATAAAGGCGTTACGTCTAAAAGTAATACATCCTTAACATCTCCAGTTAAAACTCCTCCTTGGATACCTGCTCCTAAAGATACAACCTCATCTGGATTAACACCTTTACTTGGTGCTTTTCCAAAAAATGCTTCTACTGCTTTTTGTACTGCTGGAATACGTGTAGATCCACCTACTAAAATAACTTCGTCGATATCAGATTTTGATAAACCTGCTGCTTTTAAAGCCGATTGACAAGGCTCAATAGTACGTTTTACTAAATCGTCAATTAATTGCTCAAATTTACTACGTGTTAAAGTACGTACTAAGTGTTTTGGTCCACTTGCTGTAGCAGTAATGTATGGTAAATTGATTTCTGTTTGCTCAGAAGATGATAATTCAATCTTCGCTTTTTCTGCAGCTTCTTTAACACGTTGTAAAGACATTGGATCTTTACGTAAGTCCATTCCTTCTTCATTGTTAAACTCGTCTGCTAACCAATCAATAATTTTTTGATCAACGTCATCACCACCTAAGTGTGTATCTCCATCTGTAGATAACACTTCAAATACACCATCTCCTAATTCTAGGATAGATACATCATGTGTTCCTCCACCAAAATCAAATACAACTATTTTTTGGTCAGTACCTTTTTTGTCCATTCCGTAAGCTAAAGCTGCTGCTGTTGGCTCGTTAATGATACGACGTACTTTTAATCCTGCAATTTCACCAGCTTCTTTAGTTGCTTGTCTTTGCGAATCATTAAAGTAAGCTGGTACAGTAATTACTGCTTCAGTTACATCTTGACCTAAATAATCTTCAGCAGTTTTCTTCATTTTTTGAAGAATCATTGCAGATAATTCTTGAGGCGTGTATAAACGACCATCAATATCAACACGTGGTGTGTCATTATCTCCTTTAACTACTTTGTATGGTACACGTTCTGCTTCGTTTTTAGATTCAGAATATTTGTTACCCATAAAACGTTTAATAGAATAAACTGTTTTTGTTGGGTTAGTTACTGCTTGTCTTTTTGCTGGATCACCAACTTTAATTTCGCCTCCTTCAACAAAAGCGATAACTGAAGGTGTCGTACGTTTACCTTCTGCGTTTGGGATGACAACAGCTTCATTACCTTCCATTACAGAAACGCAAGAGTTTGTTGTTCCTAAATCGATTCCAATAATCTTACTCATAATTTTATATAATTTTAAATTTTGTATTGTAATTGTTACGATGACAATAAGTCAATGATTATGCCATAACAAGTTGACTGACATGATGGCAGAAATCTATCAAAATTGAAATGGTTTTAATTATTATATCTGCAACAAAAAACTATATTTGTCGCTCAATACTAAAACGATTTAGTGATATGGAGTGTATTTCGGTTTTTGACATGCTTAAGATTGGTGTAGGACCTTCTAGTTCTCATACTTTAGGACCTTGGAGAGCTGCAGAACGATGGATTTATGAACTAAAAGAAGCTAACCTTTTTGACAGTATACAAAAGGTAACCATCGACCTATATGGTTCTTTATCTTTAACTGGTAAAGGTCATGCTACAGATTTAGCAGTCATGTTAGGTTTAAGTGGTGCAGATCCAGAACGTATACCTACGGATACTATTGACATTATTATTGCATCCATTAACAATACCTCAAAGTTAGTTTTAAATAACGAGCGTATTATTCCGTTTACTCCCAAATCAGACATTATTTTTAACAGAGCATTTTTACCGTTTCATGCAAATGGAATTAAGTTTACCGCTTTCGCGGAAACCGAAATTCATACATCAACCTTCTACTCCATTGGTGGTGGTTTTGTTATAAAAGAAGAACGTACGGTCGATGCCGAAAATAAAGAATTAAAAAAAGAGTTTCCATATCCAGTAGATAAAGCAACCGAGTTGCTAGCGTTTTGTACAAACGAAAATAAAAGTATCTCTGAAATAGTTTTAGAAAACGAACGCTCTCTTAGAACCGATGAAGAAATTGACTTCGAGTTACATCGCATTTGGGATACCATGCTGGAGTGTATGTTTATTGGTTGTCATACCGAAGGTAACTTACCTGGAGGATTAAACGTACGACGTCGTGCTTTTGACACACACAAGCGTTTAAACATTGAAATGCCATACACTACACCTCAAGAATGGTTAGAAAGTATTAGAAACAGTGAAGTTAAATTTAGACAAATATTAAAATGGGTAAGCTGTTTTGCTTTGGCTGTAAATGAAGTAAATGCTTCTCTTGGTCGTGTGGTTACTGCACCTACAAATGGAAGTGCTGGTGTTATACCAGCTGTACTTATGTATTATATGGTTATAGAAAACCATGATGCAGATTTTGAAGACATTAAAAAATTCTTGTTAGTAGCTAGCGAGATTGGTAGCATCTTTAAAAAAGGAGCTACTATTAGTGCTGCAATGGGTGGATGTCAAGCCGAAATTGGTGTGTCTTCCGCTATGGCTGCAGCAGCCTTATGCGAATTACTTGGAGGTAGCCCAGAACAAGTCATGATTGCAGCAGAGATTGCAATGGAACATCATCTTGGATTAACCTGCGATCCTATTGGAGGATTAGTACAAATCCCTTGTATAGAACGCAATAGTATGGGAGCAATTAAAGCTATCAATGCAGCCGAATTAGCTTTAGATACCGATCCTAAAAACGTAAAAGTACCTTTAGATAAAGTAGTTGATACCATGTGGGAAACTGCAAAAGACATGAACACTAAATATAAAGAAACTAGCGAAGGTGGATTGGCTGTACGTGTTAATATGGCAGATTGTTAACCGTTTATTCTTGGCATTTTGATCTAGTATCTACTAAATAAAAGATTTTCCACTCTTGATTAACTTTTAGCAATTGAAACGAGTTTACGCCACAATGACTAAGTTTGTCATTGTACCAAAACTGATAAGGCGTCCATACATTTGCCATATTGCCATCAATTTGCACACTATAGCTTAATAATTTTTCAGAAAACGTTTGGTCTTCTGGAATAGCAACAATCTGTTTTATAAAATCAGAAAAATTAGAGGTCATTAATTCCAAATTGCCATTAGTATTTTCACTTATTGATTGCATAACAACAGCTTTATACACAACGCTTTTAATTACTACAGAATCCTGATTATGAAACCCTTCAAAAAAAGTAGCAATAGTTTTAATTGCTTTTTCTTGTTCATCATTTTGAGAAAAACTAAAACTGCTATACATTACAAATAGTACAAGACTAAATAATTTCATAAAAAAATATTACAATTATTAGCTAAAGATAAGTCTTTCAAAATAAATTAAAATTCAGAATAAGCCTTTAATTTAGTACATTTACATTCTATAATAAAATAACAAAACATGTCTGTAGCAAAAAAAGAATATAAACGCGTTACCGTTAAATCATTAGTAGAAATGAAAAAAAATGGAGAAAAAATCTCCATGCTGACTGCCTACGATTATACTATGGCTAAAATAGTAGATGGTGCAGGTACAGACGTTATTTTAGTTGGTGATTCTGCTAGTAATGTAATGGCTGGACATGAAACAACATTGCCTATTACTTTAGATCAAATGATATATCACGCATCCTCTGTAGTGCGTGCTATTGACAGATCTTTAGTTGTAGTAGATTTACCTTTTGGTAGTTACCAAAGTGATCCAAAAGAAGCTTTAAGAAGTGCTATTAGAATCATGAAAGAGTCTGGTGGACACGCAGTAAAATTGGAAGGTGGTAAAGAAATTAAAGACTCTATTAAACGAATCCTTAATGCTGGAATACCTGTTATGGGACATTTAGGTTTAACACCTCAATCTATATATAAATTTGGAACTTACACTGTAAGAGCTAAAGAAGAACAAGAAGCAGACCAACTAAAGGAAGATGCACTTATGTTAGAGCGCATTGGATGTTTTGCTATTGTACTAGAAAAAATTCCTGCAAAATTAGCTCAAGAGGTTGCACAAAGCGTATCAATACCAGTAATAGGTATTGGAGCCGGAAATGGTGTTGATGGTCAAGTACTAGTGTTACATGATATGATAGGTATGACGCATGAGTTTAACCCTCGTTTTTTACGTCGTTACATGAATTTATATGAAGAAATGAGCCAAGCAATTGCTCAATATGGCGAAGACGTTAAAAGTGGAGACTTCCCTAACGATAACGAGCAGTATTAATAACTTTTAGCTATCAAGACTAATTTGCAATACTATTATATATCCTAATGTCAAAAGTTTTATCTAATAAAGACAACCTTCAAGTTATTTATGAGGACAACCATATTATTGTCGTTAATAAACGTGCTGGAGACCTTGTGCAAGGTGACAAAACAGGAGACACACCTTTAAGTGACGTTATTAAAAATTACATTGCCTTAAAATACAATAAACCAGGCAATGTGTATTTAGGGACTGTCCATAGATTAGATAGACCAACAACAGGCTTAGTCATATTTTCTAAAACTAGTAAAGCCTTGCCAAGATTAAATAAGTTGTTTGTGTCCAAAGACATCTCTAAAACCTATTGGGCTTTAGTTAAAAATAGGCCAGAAAAAGATGCTGACACTTTGATCCATTGGTTAAAGAAAAATCCAAAAAACAACAAGTCTACAGCTTATATAAAAGAAGTACCAGATAGCAAAAAGGCAATCCTACATTACAAGATAATCAAAAAGCTAGACAACTATTTTTTACTTGAAGTTAATCTAGAAACAGGACGTCATCATCAAATACGCTCGCAACTGTCTAGTATAGGATCTCCAATTAAAGGCGATTTAAAATACGGTTTTGATCGCAGTAACAAAGACGCAAGCATAAGCTTACACGCAAGAAACATACAATTTACTCATCCAGTCTCTAAAGACGATTTAAACATTACAGCACCTTTACCTAAAGATTCTATTTGGGACGCTTGTTTGTAATATTTGGGCGTTACCACAAGGGTCGTGTCATCCATTATATCTTTTTTTGCCATTTATGGTAGCAAAAAAAGGATGTCATTACTACCACTAACGCATGAGCAGCAAATCAATAAAATAGTTTATCTTTAATTTTAAAACACCACTATGATTCCTGAATTATTAAACAATCAAAAAGCGTATTTTAAAACAGGTAAAACTTTAAGTGTTCCCTACAGAAAAACACTTTTAAAATCGTTGTTAAGTCAATTAGAAACCAGAGAGCAAGAGATTATAGATGCGTTATATAACGATTTTAAAAAACCTGAATTTGAAAGTGTTTTAACCGAAACAGCGATTGTAATTCAGGATTTAAAACACACTATAAAAAAGTTAAATAAATGGGCCAAACCAAAGCGCGTCTTACCAGTGTTATTAAACTTTCCGTCCACTGATTATTTGTATGCAGAACCTTACGGAAGTGTTTTAATAATAGCACCTTGGAATTATCCCTATCAATTAGCATTGGCTCCACTAGTTGGTGCAATTGCAGCAGGAAATACAGCCATTTTAAAACCTAGTGAGTTAACACCACACACCTCTATATTAATTAACGATATTATCAATACTGTTTTTAACCCTGAACATGTTGCTGTTGTGCAAGGTGGTGTAGATACCTCTACCAAATTACTAGAGCAACATTGGGATTATATATTCTTTACAGGCAGTGTCGCAGTTGGTAAAATAGTAGCTAAGGCTGCTGCACCAAATTTAACTCCTGTTACATTAGAGTTGGGTGGAAAAAACCCTTGTATAATTGATAATTCAGCAAATATAAAGCTAGCAGCAAAACGTATTGTTTGGGGTAAATTTGTAAATGCAGGTCAAACGTGTATTGCACCAGATTATGTTTTAATACATGATAGTAAAAAAGAAGCTTTTTATAAAGCTATGCAGCATGAAATACAATTAGCATACTCCTCTACTCCAAAACAATCTAAAGATTTTGCGCGAATTATAAATGCCAAAAACTTTGAGCGTTTAGCAAAAATGTTAGTTAATCAAAAGTGCATTATTGGCGGACAAACTGATGCTTCTGATTTGTACATTGCGCCAACTATTATTTATGAGCCACAGCTTGATAGCGAAGTGATGAAAGATGAGATTTTTGGTCCGATTCTTCCTGTGATTTCTTATCAAAAAGATTCGGAATTAGACACTATTATCATGTCATACAATAAACCGTTAAGCTTATACGTATTTGGCTCAAATTCCGCGAAAGCGAAACAATTAATACAAAAATTCTCGTTTGGAGGAGGATGCATTAATGATACCATTGTACATTTTGCTAATCATAGATTACCGTTTGGAGGTGTAGGTAATAGTGGACTTGGTGCTTATCATGGACAGTACACCTTTGACACGTTTAGTCATAAAAAGGGTGTTGTTAAAAAAGCTAATTGGTTGGATATACCTGTACGTTATGCACCTTATAAGAATAAGTTAAACTTTGTTAGAAAGGCTTTAAAATGGCTATAAAAGCAGTCTATTAAGCTTGTTTTATTAAGGGATACTCTAATTGCAACTTAACACCACTTCCTGGTTTTGAAGTTAAATTGTAGTTGGTATTAATAAGTTGGGCACGACTTTTCATGTTTAATAAACCTGATCCTTCTTGTACTGTATTTATATCAAATCCTTTACCATCATCTGTTGCTACTAAAATTAATTTATCTGCCAGATAATTTAAGGTTACTGTCAAGTTTTTTGCTTCAGAATATTTAACTGTATTGGAAAAAAACTCTTGTAAAATTCTGAATATAATAATCTCGTGCTTTTTATCATTAAAAGGAACTACTATCCCTTTTACTTGTAATTCTGCAGAAGCAAATTTCATTTTTTTAAGTCGGTTTAACTCATTGGTAATGGACTGTTCAAAACCAATATTTAGTATCACCTCATTATTTAACGATCGTGATAACATCCTAACTTCTTTTAAACTCTGTTTTACAAAATCTGAGGCTTCAGCAAAGTTTTCGTTTCCTTCAACATTTAATTTAGTTTTAAGGATATTAAGTTGCATGCTAGCTGCTGCTAACAACTGACCTACGTTATCGTGAAGCTCCCAACCAATATTTTTTAGGGTTTGCTCTTGTATTTCGGTTTGTGCATTTGATAGCTCTAAATCAAAAGCGCGTTGTTGTAAAATTTTATCTAACAGTAGTGTGTTTTTTCTTTTTTGAAATACTATAAAAAACAATACTACCAAGGTGGTAACCACAATAAGCACACCAATCATATAAATTAGCAAATAACGTTCTGACTGTGTAGAGGTTGCCTGTGTTTGTATAAAATTTAAAGTATTAATCATTTAATTTTTTTGAGGTTTAGAAGCTATTAGACCCAATACAAAACAAGTATACATAAATATATTAGCAAATAGAAATACGCGACGTTTTAAATTTGCAAAATCCCAGTCTGCAGTGGTATTATAACTTTCGTAAAAAATAATTGGAGTTGTTACTAGCCACCATAAAAACAACCCAAAAGTAGCGTACACGCTAAATGATTTTGAAATATTTAAAAGGTCGTCACTTTTAAGTAATTCTAAACAAAAAAGCGTTACACATATAAAAATTATTGAGGCGTCTAAAATAAAATAAAACGTATGATGCGCATTAAAAAAGGCGTCGTAATTAAAGACTACATGTATAGTAAAAATTAAAACATATAATAAGCTTATATATTTAATCATAGTCTTAAACATCTTAATTTTAAACAAATTATAATAATAAAACAAGATAAAAACGACACTTCCAAATAACCAAAACACATTATACCATAGACGGGTTGTTACCCCTAACTGTCTTACAAATTGCACTATTGCGTTGGCTTTAAGATAAGTTAAGATACATCCCACAAACTCGACAAAAACTATGTAAGCTAAAAAAAATATAAAAATTTTTGTTGCTTTACTTTTATGCTTTTTAAATAAAATAACGCCTGTTATAAACGCAATTAATTCAAAAAAATAAACAATAAAATTAAAATGTTTGGTTATAAAATCTATCATCTAATCGTTTTCATGAGGCCTTGAAATTAATAATCCAAAAGTAAAAGTTAAGTACATCATGATATTTGAAAACAAAAATATTTGCCATTTTAAGATTACAAAATTCCAATCTTCATCAGAATTGTAAATACCGTAAAAAATAACTGGTGTTGTAATTAACCACCAAAAAAGCAACGCTATACTAATATAAAAGTCTAATATTTTATAAAACCTAAGCATTTTATCACTTTGTAACAACTCGATAAAATAGCACGTTGTAAATGTTATAATAGAAAAAGCAGCTAACACACTTATTAAAGGTAAAAAGCCATTAAAAAACTGAGCTGTATTACATGCTATATAGATTATTGAAATTACTAAACTTAATATACCTACTGCCAATACTATAATTTTATGTGTTTTGTTTTTTAAAATCTTATGATAATAAAACATATAAAACACTATGCTTCCTAAAATATAAAAAATTGTAAACAGCCAATAATTATATCTAAATACAGAATTTTGTACAGTAGTTAACCACTCAAACGTATTGTAAAATGAAGGATATTCTCCTAACAGGTCAATAACAAAAACATAGAATAGAAAATATATAAAATACTTACCAGAAGTTAACTTGTATTTTTTATAGCATAATAAAGCAATAAGCACAGCCAATAACTCTACACTGTGGGTTATTAAACTATAATTTTGTTTCAAAAATGTTTCCACAATACGGAATTAATGAGGATAGTTAGAATTTGGAGGATTACCAGCAGTTCCCATATTTAAAGGGTTAGCTCCTTCAATATCAGTATTAGCTGATGCTGCAAAACCTTTACTTCCATCAACCATTTTAACATCTCCTGTTGGTACCATAAACATGGTAGTATATCCAACCTGATTTTTACTTGTTGGATAGGCTCCTAAATAGACTCTTAATCCACTCATATTATAACCTAAGCTGTCAGATTGGTTTTTAGCATAATCTATATAATTAGTAACATCATCCAAGGACCACCAGCTTGAGCGATTATCGGGTTGTTTTACAATACTGTCGCTAATTAAAGTATGTCTAGAATTGTAGGTAGAATCTAACACTATTGCTTGATTTGGTGTAATGACACCTCTTGGTTTTATAACTGGGTTAATAACGTGAGATCCCTTTAAATTGTTTGAATAAAAATACATTACCAATGCGCCAATAATTAATCCTAAGATTAAGCTGCCTAAGTTTTTCATTTGTTTTAAAAGTTGGTTAATAGCAATTTAAAAGTAATAAAAAAAAATTAGCTAACTATCTTTTACATAGAAAACTATCTAATAAGAAAACATATTAAATATTATATTAAAAGGCTAATACTAGTCTAGTTTAATCAAATTTTCTGGCTCAGAGATTAAAAAACCAATAGCAAATGATATATACATTATAAAGTTTAGAGATAAGTAAATTTCCCACTTTAATAAAATATAATCCCAATCACCATTTACCATGTAAACATCATAAAACGTTAATGGTGTCACGACAATCCACCATATAAAAATGGCTATAGCTATGTAAAAATAAAGAAACTTATAAAATTTTATAATTTTATCATTCAACAATAATTCTATAAAATAAAAGACACTACAACTAAGTATTATTAAGGCTCCTGTTATCTGAATTACGGGAAAAAACTGAAAGAAAAACAAATCACGATTATAAATAATATATAGTATAGAAAAAAGAACAAACCCATAAGTACTATATTTTAACACCTTATTATAAAGCTTATTAGGAATAACTTTTTGAAATAAAAGTGAAAATAATACAATACCAATAATATCAAAAGCAATAGTATACCACCAATAATTTTGTCTAAATAATGAGTTATATATTGGCTCTAAAAAGCTAAAATTTTTGTACAACGAAGAGTAGGTACCTATTAATTCTACAATTAAAAAATAGATTAAAACTTTAACAAAAAAAGTAGCAGGTGTTCCTTTATGTTTCTTGTAAGTTACAAGACCAGAAACAACTGCTACTAAAATGAAGAATTTAGTTAAAATACTATAATTGTCCTTTAAAAATTCTTCCATAATAATTAATTTGGATAACCAGCTCCTGGAGGCATTCCTCCTTGTCCTCTATCAATACCATCAGCATCTTTTATATCCATGTTTTTACCATCAACATCTTCTGTTGGCACCATAAATATAGTGGTTAATCCTTTAGATGTTTCCTTATCGGACTGCACACCTAAATAGCATCTTACACCATTTACATTAGGATTTTGTTCTTTAATCATTTCAAGAAATGCTTGCATATCTTCAAGAGAATACCACGAAGACCTATTATCTTCCTGACCTGCAGCAGTATTGTTAGCATCTTGACGTAGTTTAGTCCACGCGTTACTTAGTGTTTCGGCTTCAGTAGCCGAAATTTTTCCAGTTGGTTCTGACATTTTAAAATATGGTTTATAGTTATTAATAGCTGTTTACGAAAGTACAGAAAATCTATTAAACTTTAAACATTTATCCCAACCAACCATCTCTATCTAAACTTCTGTATTGGATTGCCTCACTAATGTGATTACCTTTAACATCTTCACTACCTTCTAAATCTGCTATGGTTCTAGATACTTTTAATATTCTGTCGTACGCTCTTGCGGAAAGATTTAAGCGTTCCATTGCTGTTTTAAGTAATTGCTTTGAAGCCTCTTCCAACTTACAATACACCCTAATTTGCTTGGTAGACATTTGTGCGTTATAATGTACATTTTCAAAAGTTTCAAAACGAGTGGTTTGGATTTTTCGTGCTTTAGTAACCCGTTTTCTTATGTCTACAGAAGATTCGCCTTTACGTTCTTCAGACAATTTTTCAAAAGGTACAGGAGTCACTTCAATATGAATATCAATTCGGTCTAAAAGCGGTCCGGAAATTTTACTTAAATAACGTTGCATTTCGGCTGGACTACTAGTTACAGGAGCATCAGGATCGTTAAAATATCCACTTGGACTAGGATTCATACTAGCAACCAACATAAAAGATGATGGATACGTTACAGTAAATCTTGCTCTAGAAATGGTAACTTCTCTGTCCTCTAACGGTTGTCGCATCACTTCTAAAACACCACGTTTAAATTCTGGTAATTCATCTAAAAATAAAACACCATTATGTGATAGTGATATTTCTCCTGGTTGTGGATATGCACCACCTCCAACAAGTGCAACATCACTAATGGTGTGGTGAGGACTTCTAAAGGGTCTTTGAGCCATCAAGCCAGTGTCTTTAACACGACCAACTACACTGTGTATTTTGGTAGTCTCTAAAGCTTCATGTAAAGTCATTGGTGGTAAAATACTAGGCAAACGCTTTGCTAACATAGTCTTACCTGCTCCTGGAGGACCTATCAAAATAATATTATGTCCACCAGCTGCTGCAATTTCCATGCAGCGTTTTATACTTTCTTGACCTTTTACATCACTAAAATCAAACTCAGGAAAGTCTAAGTTTTTTTCAAATTCTTTTCTTGTATCAATTATGGTTTGTTCTAAAGCTTCTCCTTTATCAAAATAATTAATGACTTGTTTTATATTTTCTACTCCATAAACCTCAAGACCATCAACAATAGCAGCTTCTTTTACGTTTTGTATAGGTAGTATAAAACCTTTATAACCTTCTTCTCTAGCCTTTATTGCAATTGGCAAAGCCCCTTTTATAGGTTGTAAAGTACCATCCAAGGACAACTCGCCCATGATTAAAAAATCCTCTAAATTATCTGCTGCTATTTGTTTAGACGCAGCCAAAATACCCATAGCCAAAGTCAAGTCATAAGCAGAACCTTCTTTACGAAGGTCTGCTGGTGACATATTTATAATTATTTTTTTACCTGGAATTTTATACCCATTATTTTGAAGTGCAGCAGCAATCCTAAAATTACTTTCTTTAATAGCATTATCCGGAAGTCCAACAAGATGATAGCCAATACCACTATCTACGTTAACTTCAACGGTTACTGTTGTGGCTTCGACACCAAAGACAGCACTTCCAAAAACTTTTCTTAGCATAAAATGGTTAGTTTAGATACTAAAAGTAGGAAAAAAGTTTCAATACTCTACTTTAATATCGTAAACTCTATTGCAGAATCGTTGTAAACTTTGTGTGTTTGCGCTTTAAAATCAGATGCTTTAGCTTCAAATATATTATCAACGTACGTTTGTGGGTTGATATCTATGTAAGGAAAAAATGTACTTTGTACTTGTACTTGTATTTTGTGTCCTTTTTTAAAGGTGTGTAGCACATCTTGTAACGTAATATTTACCCCAGTTTTTTGATTTGGTACAAATGGTTCTGGATTAGTCATACTATTTCTAAAACGTCCACGCATCGTTTCGCTTCTAATTAGCATGTGGTAATTACTTAATTTTAAGTGGTCTTGTACGTCTTCAGTATTTTCTGTGTCAGCAGGAAAAACATCAATAACCTTAACAATCCAATCTGCAGATGTACCTGTTGTAGACACCTGTAGTTTAGCTAAAATATCTCCTGCTAAAGTCACATCATTTTCTAAAACTTCAGTTTCAAAAGTTAAAACATCTGGACGTCTTGATGCAAAACGTTGATCGTCGGTCATAAATTTACGTGGTGTAAATACCACTTTTATATCTTCTGTATATGGCACTGGCTTTTTGGGATCACTAATAAAATCGCTAGTAGCAATCATACGATTTGCTTTTTGCGTTAAACGTTGATCTGGTTGCATAAAATAGCTTTCCTTAACACTGTTTTCTGGTGGCCAAGCTGTAAAATCTGCCCATTGTTTTGTTCCTGTATTAAAAAAGTGCGCTTCTGGTAAGTCTAAAGTCCCTTCGCCATTATCTTTTAAGAAATGATTAAAGAATTTAGTTTCGATATTTTTCTGGAAGTCATCCGAAATATTATCTCCAAAATGAATATTCCCAATCACTTGACGTTCTTTATTTCTAGCCCAATCACCATGACTCCATGGTCCAAAAACAACACCATTATAGTTTTTGCTGTTTTTCTCGATAGTTTTATACGTGTTAAACGGTCCGTATAAATCCTCTGCATCAAACAAACCTCCAACAATTAAAGTGGCTGGTTTGATATCGTTTAAATGCTGAATAATACCTCTACTCTGCCAAAACTCATCATAATTGGGATGGCTCTTAATTTGATTCCAAAACACATTATCTTCTCCGTAATATTTATTTAAATTACTAAGTGGTCCTGCATCTAAAAAAAACTGGTATTGATCCTCTGTACCAATCTCCGGAAACTTATACCACGCTTCCTTTGTTGGTTGGTCTTTCATGTGTCCAAAAAGCGATGTTGCTCTCCAATAGCTTAATAAAAAAGCGCCATTATGGAAAAAATCATCAAAAAAGAAATCACTAATACAAGCTTGAGGCGACGCTGCCTTTAAAGCAGGATGTTCTGATAATGCAGAATAAGTTGTGTAAAAACCAGGGTAAGATATTCCCCAAGTACCAACGTTTCCGTTATTGTTTTCTACATTATTAACTAACCAATCAATGGTGTCATACGTATCACTAGCTTCGTCAAACTGTTTCCCTGTTTTGTTAGGTATAAAGGCTCTCATGTTATCATACACACCTTCGCTATTCCAACGTCCACGTACATCTTGATACACCACAATATTACCTTCTTTCATTAAATATTGATTAGGAGCGATTGTAGATTTAAACTCGTTTTCGCCATAAGGTCTGCAACTGTAAGGTGTACGTTGCATTAAAATAGGATATTGTTTTGAGGTGTCTTTTGGCGAGTAAATTGTTGTATGTAATTTTGTCCCATCACGCATAGCAATTGACACTTCTTTTTTATTGTAATGCTCAGCAACAATAAATGTGTCTTTTACTACCTGAGAAGTTGCGGTGTCTAATTTTAGTTGGTCTTTACAAGACGAAAATACTAGCGTAATGGCTAATAAAAGAAGGATACGTTTCATTAATTTTTGATTTAAAAAAACTAAAGATAGGTATTTTATTACTAAGTTGAAATTACATTACTATACTATAAATTAGTAATAAACTGAAGCATTCGTTTTTCAGAATAATAGACGTTTTGTTGATCATAAAAACCAACATGTCCACCATATTTAGGCATTTCAAAATAAAAATTAGGGTTTTGATCTACTATAAGCAACAAGAGTCATGAAAAATTTAAAAATTATAAGAAATAATGTTTTTTTACAAGCTGATAAATTCTTTTCATCAGTAAATACTATTTGTTATATATTTATAAACTATTTAAAAAAGCTACTAAAATGAAATCAAAAAATCAAACTAAATATGATGAATGGAAGGAGCATCTAAATAGCACAAAAGAAAAATCAGATTACTCTTTAAAAAGAATGGATTTACTAGTGATTTCTATTAGTAGTGGTGGACTATATGTGATTTTTGGAACCATTAAAGAATTTAAAACAGGTAAAATACTAGTTGAAAACTCATACTTACTGAGTATTGCAGGGATATTATTACTAAGTTCAATAATCGTAAATTTCTTTTCTCAATTAAGTGGTTATTATGCAAATCATTACGAAGAAAAATATATTTTCAATGAATTAGAAATACTGTCTAATGAATCTTTGAAAGAGATTAATAAAGAAAAAATTAATACAAGTCAAAAAACTAATGATTCATTTGTAAAAACATGTAATCAATTCACTGATATTTTTAATTTTATTTCAATTATAACTATGATAATAGGAATATCATTTTTAACTGGGTTTTTTTTACTTTCTATTTTTTAGGCCTATTTCCTGTTTTTAAACCTTTAGTATTGCCCGCACCTTCTCTAGTCGTTTTACCAAGATTAACCTTGTTGCCTTGGTTTTTAGAATTCTTGTTTGACTGATTGGATTTATTACTTCCTGTTTTCTCTTTATTGTTATTTTGTTTTCCCATCGTTATAAAAATATAAAATACTCTTTAATTTGAATTTTTTTTGTCGTGTAAATTTATAAGTTTTAATTAATACTTACCTAATTAAAAATCAAATAGTTACCAACTATAAATTATTTATAAACTGAAGCATTCGTTTTTCCGAATAATAGACGTTTTGTTGATCATAAAAACCAACATGCCCACCATATTTAGGCATTTCTAAATAAAAATTAGTGTTTTCTTCTGCTTCTTGAATTGGGTAACATTCCTTTGACAAAAAAGAATCGTTTTGTGCGTTTATTAATAATGTAGGAATTGAAATGTGTTTTAAATACTGAAGACTACTTGCTTGCTCATAATAATCGTATGCATCTTTAAATCCATGTGCTTTTGAGGTATATACATCATCAAAATCTTTTAATGTTCTGACAGCACTCAAATCTTGATTGTTTATTTTCTGAGGAAATAATTGTTGTTTCTCTACTAATTTAGTTCTTAAATTTCTTAGAAACTTCTTAGAATACACATAGTTTTTAGAGGACATTAACTGCTCTAAAGACCCTCTTAAATACACAGGAACAGATACTGTTACTGCTGCTTTAATTTGTTTTGGCAAATCTAATGTTTCACCTAAATACTTTAAAATAACATTACCTCCTAAGCTAAATCCATTTAGGTAAATGGTATCATAATCAAATTGGGATGTAATATGTTTTATAACTGAAGCTAAGTCGTCCGTCTTTCCTGAATGGTAAGATTGAAACGTTTTGTTTACCTCTCCACTACACCCTCTAAAATTAACACAAACCGCATCCATATTATTTTGGTTAGCCATTTTAGCGGATCCTAGCATATAATGGCGTTGTGCATTACCTTCTAAACCGTGTAAAACCACAAGTAATTGTTTCGTTTTATTGCCAGCATAACTCCAATCTAAATCTATAAAATCTTGATCTGGTAAAGTAATACGTTCTCGTTTCTGAGTCACGCCTTCTACTTTACGCATTACACCTGAATAAATAGTAGAAACATGTCCATTTCTGAACATAAATTTGGGTTTATATGTGGTTTTTAGGATTGGCATTTAATGGTTGTTATTGGGTTTATATTTTTTAAACTCTGTCACATTGTATGTACTCAAAATGCTATAAAACTTAAATTCTCAAGTTTTCGACTGCGCTCAAAATGACAATTATTTAGTAACTGTAAAATACTAAACCTCTAAACTAGTAAACTCAAACTTTCCACCATCAAACAAGCCTTTATCACTCAATTTTAGTGAAGGAATAACTAATAATGCCATAAAAGACAAGGTCATGTAAGGTGCATTTAATGTTGTACCCAATTGTTTAGCAAACGTATCCAATTCTGCGTAAGCGTGACCAATAGTTTCAGCATTTTTATCGCTCATAATTCCAGCGACAGGAAGCGATACTATTTTTTGATCTGTATCAGAAACTGCACAAATACCTCCTTTATTTTCAATTATTAAATTAACTGCTTTACAAATAGCTTCGTCGCTAACACCAACCGCAATTATATTATGAGAATCGTGTCCAACAGAACTAGCAATTGCACCTTCTTTTAAACCAAAGTTTTTAATAAACGCTAACGCTGGCTCGTCGTTTTTATAACGGTTAACTACTGTCATTTTTAAGACATCAGTAACTGTGTTTGATACTAAATTTCCGTTTTGGGTTGTTACTTCTTCGATTAATTGATTAGTTACCAACTGTCCTTCTAAAGCTTCGATTACTCGTATTTGTTTGGCTGTACTTTCGACTTTAAAGTCGTCAACCGTTTTAATTTCTGTATCAAAATTATTAAGATTTTCAAAATCTACATGCTTAATTAAAGACGTTCCATTGTCAAACACTAACTCACCATTTATATACGTTTGTAGTGTTTTAAAATTTTTTAAATCTTCAACAATAATAAAATCTGCAATATCATCTTTTTGTAATAATCCAACTTCTAAATTATAATGTTTTACAGGGTTGACACAAGCTGCTTGCAACACTTTAAACACATCAATATCTTTTGCTACTGCTCTAGCGCAAAGGGCGTTTATATGGTTTAATAATAAATCGTCAGGATGCTTATCGTCACTACAAAACATCATGTTTTGATAATGCTCAGGTAATAAATCTATTAATGCTTCAAAGTTTTTGGCAGCACTACCTTCTCTAATCAAGATTTTCATTCCCTTTTGAAGCTTTTCTAATGCCTCGTCATAGGTAAAACATTCGTGATCTGTGCTAATTCCTGCATTGATATATTTAGTAACGTCATCACCTCTTAAACCAGGTGCGTGACCATCTACGGGTTTATTATAGTGTTTTGCCCAAGCTATTTTTTTTAGCACTTCTTCATCATCAAACAACACACCTGGATAATTCATCATCTCGGCTAGATACTTAATATCTGGATTAGCCATAAGGGTTTTAATGTCGTCAGAATCTATAACTGCTCCTGCCGACTCAAAAGTAGTTGCTGGCACACAACTTGGTGCTCCAAAATTAAATTTAAACGGTGTTTTCTTACCGTTTTTAATCATAAAATCCACTCCTGCGACACCTAATACATTCGCTATTTCATGCGGATCACTAACTGTAGATACCGTACCGTGTTTAACTGCTATTTTTGCAAACTCTGATGGTACTAACATTGAGCTTTCAATATGAATGTGAGCGTCTACAAAACCTGGTAAAATATAATGTTTTACATCGTGTTCTTTTTCTGTGATAGATTTTATCTTACCTGAATCCACAGTGATTTCTCCACTAAAAATACGTTTGTTTTGTATGTCTACTATTTGTCCTTGTATTGTTTTCATGTTGTACTATATAACAGTAAAAAAAATCCTGCAATTGCAGGATAGTTTTATTCAATTAAAAATTATTAATTCCTTCTTGTAACCAATTGTAATAGGTGTCGGAATCTGGAGTATAAGCAACTGGAGTATTTAAATTCTCTTCATTGTGACCCATCAAAACATAATATGGTTGTGTATTAGATTTGTATTTAATGGTTTGAAATTCGCTCCACTTTTGACCAATATACTTAAGTTTTTTACCTGGTCTTAATTTAGAGTCTACAATTTCATCTGCTTCTAATTCTCTTTTATCATCTACGTATAATGAGATTAAAACCACGTCATTTTTTAAGACATTTAAAATATTCCCTTTTGGCCAAACGTTTTGTTCCATTTTTCTACAGTTAACACAAGCCCAACCTGTAAAATCTAACATAACTGGCTTATTCACTTTTTTAGCATAAGCTAAACCTAAATCATAATCATTAAATGCTAATATATCATGTGGAGCTAATAAATGTGCACCTTCTGGTAAATCATCGTGAGAGTTACTAGCACTGCTTCCTCCTTTTGAGTTACCTACTCCGTAAGGCGACTCGCTGTAATCTAATGGTGGTGGAAAAGCACTAATTAGGTTTAAAGGTGCTCCCCAAAGTCCAGGAATCATATAAATAGTAAACGTTAAAACAATCAATCCAAGACTTAATCTACCAACTGAAATATGTGGTAAAGGCGAATCATGTGGTAATTGTATTTTTCCGAAAAGGTACAAGGCTAAAGTCCCAAAAATAGCAATCCAAATAGCTATAAATACTTCACGCTCTAGCAAATGTAATTGCAATACTAAGTCTGCTTGTGATAAAAATTTGAATGCTAATGCTAACTCTAAAAATCCTAATACGACTTTAACAGTATTTAACCAACCACCTGATTTAGGTAACGAGTTTAACCATCCTGGAAACGCTGCAAATAGTGCAAATGGTAACGCTATAGCGGAAGAAAAGCCAAGCATACCTATAATTGGTGCAATACCACCTTTAGAGGCTGCTTCCACCAATAATGTTCCAACAATTGGTCCTGTGCATGAAAAAGAAACGATTGCTAAAGCTAATGCCATAAAAAAGATACCAATAAAACCTCCTCTATTAGCTTGCGAGTCTACTTTATTTGCCCAAGAATTTGGCAGCATAATCTCAAATGCACCTAAAAACGAAAACGCAAATACAACTAATAATCCAAAAAAGATAAGGTTAAACCAAACATTAGTCGCTAATGCATTTAATGCATCTGCACCAAAAATAGCTGTAACCGCTGTACCTAAAAGTAAATAGATAGCTATAATACATAACCCGTAGATTATTGCATTTTTAATACCTGACGCCTTGCTTTTACTTTGCTTTGTAAAAAAACTAACTGTCATTGGTATCATAGGAAACACGCAAGGTGTTAACAACGCTGCAAATCCTGATAAGAACGCTATAAAAAAGATACTCCATAATCCTTTATTGTCATTACCTTCTTCATCAATATTATTAGTTGCTTTGATGTCCTCTGTGGCTAAACCATTTAAATTAATATCTAAATCTATAAAAGCTGGAGCTAAACATTTCTCGTCATCGCAAGCTTGATAATACGCTTCGGCTTGAATAGTGTTTAACGTTGGATTTAACACTTCAATTACTTGAGTAAAAACTGCTTGTTTTTCAAAGTATTTTACATTCATTTGAAAAGCGTTTTCAAACTTTTCAACCGTTTCAGATTCTTTTAAATCGCCTATTAGTTTAAAATCTTTATTATCATTTTTAAATGTAATCTCAGTAGGTATTGGACCCATTGGCTCTTTATTATCCTGCGAATAAATATGCCATTTTGAATCTAAAACAGCAGTATATGTTAATTCATATTGCGTGTCATTTAGTTTTTTGACTCCCGTTTTCCAACTTACAGGATCAAATATTTTAGATGTTGGATTAAAAATGTTTTCAGTGGATATTAATGCGTTAACTGTTTCTGATATTGGCTTGGCTTGAGCAATATTAAAAACAACTTCTTCAAACTCATAAATGCATTTTGAGTCATCGCATGCTTGATAAGCAACCTCACTTTTAATTGTTTTTTGCTCTGGATTTAATAATTTGATTTTTTGAGCAAAAGTTGCTTCGCCATCAAAAAAGGTTAAATCCATTTGGAACACCTTATCAAATTGCGTTATAGATTCGCTTTCAAACGCTTTTCCAATCAATTCATAATTATTGGTTTTATTTACAGAATCGTAAACAAACTCGGTTGGTAACGCACCACCTTCGTCTAAATGTTGAGAATATAAATGCCAATGCTCCTTAATGCTTGCTGTATACACTAAAACATACTCTTGATCGGATATTTTCTGAACTTCGTTACTCCATTTTACTGGTTTTAAAACCTGTGCATTAACACTTAAAATAGTGATTAAAAATAGTATAAAAGCGGTTATATGCTTCATTATGATAATTTAATTTTTAGTATTGATTTAGTTTGATTGGTTACCTTAAATCTATCGTCCGCACGATGATTAATAACCCAAACAATTTTATCTTGGCTGCACAATAATAAGACCTTCTGTTTTTCTAATAACGATAACTTTTGGTCTTTAAAATATTTGCTTAACTTCTTTTTACCTTGCATGCCTAAAGGGTAAAAATAGTCTCCTTCTTGCCAATGTCTTACAGTTAATGGCAATTTTAACGTTTCTTTATCAATAAACACGGTAGATGCATCAGATTTATCAATATTTGTTACTGTTTCAAAAGATAAAACACCTGACAAAACATTTACTTCGTTTTCCAAATTATTGATTATAACAGACCCTTCATTTTGATGCAGATCCTCCTTCGTTTTTAATTCACTTAAAATTAAAGTCTCTCTATTTTTAAGTAATTGATGTGTTGCAGAAAACACTTGCTTCCCACTTTGTGCGGTCAACAAATTAACAATATCTGTCCATTGCGTAAATCCGTAATCTTTAAAAACTTCATATAAATAAGCTTTAGGATTACTGACTTTAATAAACTCTGATATTTTATAACTAACCTGAGTATCATCAATATCGATAATTGCTCGTTTTAAAACCGCTTGCACACTTTCTTCAACAATATCGGCTGTATCATTAAGATTATTTAATGTATTTTTAAAATTGGTTAAAACATTATTATTTAATTCTTTTAAAACCGGAATAACATCATGTCTTAACTTGTTACGTAGGTATTTTGTAGAAGCGTTACTACTATCTTCTCTCCAAAGTATTTGGTTTGACACCGCAAAATCTTCGATAGTTTCTCTAGAAAATGGCAACATTGGTCTAACAATATTATCATTTATTTCCGGAATACCTTTTAAACCTTCTAAACCTGTTCCTCTAGTCAGGTTAATTAAAAAAGTTTCTAAATTATCATCTGCATGATGTGCAGTTAAAATATAGTCAAAATTTAGATTCTCAGCTAAATCCTGAAACCAATCATAACGTAATGCTCTTGCTGCCATTTGGATGGATTCCTTATTACTTTCGGCGTAAGCCTTAGTATCAAAACTTTCAGTAAACACTTCTAATTCCAAGCTATCGGCTAAATCCACAACAAATTTTTGGTCACCATCACTTTCAATACCTCTTAAATTAAAATTACAATGCGCCAATGTAATATCTAAACCAGATGTTTTACACAAATGCGTTAAAATAACACTATCCAAACCTCCAGAAATAGCAAGCAATAGTTTGCTGCTTTTAAGAAAAGGAAGCGTGTTGTTTATGTGATTTTGGAAGTGTTCTAGTAAGTTATAAGGCATAAGTAAAAAGGCATAAATTATACAGCCAGCTTTTTGATTAATGAGTTAAGCATTTTTTCTATTTGTAAAGAGAGGTCATAAACATCAATTAAGCCATTACTTTTTAAAAACTCTAAATTAATTGCGATTTGTAACTGTGTTTGCATTTCGTATAACGATCCTCTAGAAATATTTAAAAACCGAACATACTCCTTAGTATAATTACGACCATAACCTTCTGCTATATTAGATGAAACAGAGACAGCACTTCTTTTTATTTGCGAAGTCAAGCCATATTTTTCATCTTCAGGAAATAGCTTCAATAAACGATAAACATGAGTTACCATGTCTACTGATTTTTGCCAAACTATCAAATCTCTATAACTCTTCATTTACCAAATTTACGTTTTTTTATACTAGCATTTTTTCTTTTTAATTACACCTTTAGCTAATATCTTATGCCTTTTTACTTATGCCTTTAGCCTAATTACCACCTTCTAAAACCGTCCTCATAGCTTTGGCTTTAAGTAAACATTCTTCATATTCGTTTAAAGGATCAGATTTTGCAGTAATAGCACCTCCAACCGAATATGACACGTACTTATTACTAGCATTATATAAAATACTGCGGATAACGACATTAAAGTCAAAGTCGCCTGTTGGCGAAATATAGCCGACTGCACCAGAGTATAAACCGCGTTTGGTTTCTTCTAAAGTTTCAATAATTTTCATTGCCGAAATTTTTGGAGCTCCAGTCATACTTCCCATAGGAAACGTACTTTTAATAATATCTATTGGATGTGTGTTTTTTTCTACCTGAGAGGTTACTGTAGATATCATTTGATGCACTTGATCAAAGGTATAAATCTTGCATAATTCTTCAACTTTAACGCTCCCTTTTGTTGCGGTTTGTGATAAGTCATTACGCACCAAATCTACAATCATTACGTTTTCGCTACGTTCCTTTTGATCCGATACTAAATTGTTTTTTAAAATAGAATCTAATATAAAATCATCCTCACGTTTTGCGGTCCCTTTAATAGGTTGCGATATAATTTTAGTGCCTTCTTTTTTAATGTAACGCTCTGGTGACGCAGACAATAAGTATTTATCATTTAGCTTTAAAAACGTCGCAAATGGTGGTTTTGAAATGGCATTAAGTTTATTGTAAATCTCTAACGGGTTTATAACAGTGTCCTCTGCATAAAACTCTTGACAAAAATTAGCCTCGTAAATATCACCTCTATGTATGTGACTTAACATGGTTTTAATCTTATCAAAATACGCCTCTTTATGTATTCTGAGTTTTATTTTAATAGGGTCGTTTTCGATAGGTAAATTGTCAATTTCGTCGTCCGTGTAACTATTTATTGCATTTAAATCGTCTTCCACTTCATCATCAACCATTTTTAAATACTGCAGTTCCACAGTGTTACCTTTAATTAAAAAGATTTTTTTAGGTTGAAAAAAATATAAATCAGGAAATGCTAAACCATCAAAATTAGCAGATTTTAAAGGCTCGACATCATTTTTTAAATCGTAAGTCAAATAACCAAAAACCCAGTCATTAGCTAATGTTTGGTATTCTTTAAACTGCTCAAAAGCATTTTTATAATCCGTTTGAAACCCTGTAAAGGCATCGACAGCTAAAACAGCATCATAGCTAGAGTACTGTTGATTATACTGGTTAGAATCCAGCCAAACAACATCGTCAAATTGTTGGCTCCAAGACAATAAATTTTGCTTGAAATACTCAGGATTAGTCAGTTTATGTTTTGTAGTTGTTCTCACCATAAAAAATGTTGCGTAAAGTTAAACAGAAATGTTAAAAAAAACGAGTATTTTAGTCATGAGATTAAATATAAAACAGATGTTTCAACTATCAAATGAGGTATTAAAAATTTCGGTTAAACCGAAAGGCGCAGAATTATGCGGAATTGCTTCCGTAAAAAATGACAATCAATTTATGTGGCATGCAGATCCTGACATTTGGGGAAGTTTTGCACCAAATTTATTTCCAATAATTGGAGCTTTAAAAAATGACCAATATACTTTTGAAGGTAAAACCTACAACATGCCAAAGCATGGTTTCGTAAGGCATAATGACGATATAAAATTAGTAAAGCAAACCAACAATAGCTTAACTTTTAGCTTAATTTATAATGAAGCCTTATTGAAACAGTTTCCTTTTAAGTTTGAGTTTTTAATAACTTATACTTTAAACAACAATACTTTAGATATCAAACACACCGTTAAAAACTTAGATAATAAAGCAATCTATTTTAGTATTGGTGGACATCCTGCTTTTAAATGTCCTGTTTATAGCAATGAAAATTATACTGATTACAATTTGGTTTTTGAAAACGAAGAAACAGCCCAAACCTATGTATTAAATATGGATAATGGTTTAGTTACCAATCAAACAAAGCCAGTTTTTAATACTAAAAACAGCATCAATTTAAAACCAGATTTATTTAATGAAGATGCGCTTATTTTTAAAGATTTACAATCCAGAAAAGTGGCTTTAGTGAGTAAAACTCATGGCGAAATACTAAATGTAACCTATAAAGACTTTAATTATTTGGGTATTTGGGCTAAACCAAACGCACCTTATGTTTGTATAGAACCTTGGTTAGGTATTGCTGACGCTGAAAACACATCACAAAAACTAATCGAAAAAGAAGGTATTATTAAATTACCACAAAATGAAACCTTTAATGCAAGCTACAGTATACAAATACATGAGCATCATTTAGGGTAAACAAAATAATAGTGGTAATTTTGTAGGCTAAAATAACACGTTTTGAGCTTTAGAGATTTAAATTTAAATACCCCTTTATATAACGCAATTGACGACCTAGGGTTTACACAACCAACTCCAATACAAGCAGAAGCTTTTAATGTAGTTGCAAGTGGTAAAGATATGGTTGGTATTGCACAAACTGGTACTGGTAAAACTTTTGCCTATATGTTACCAATACTTAAAAACCTAAAATTTTCTAAGCAAGATAATCCTCGTGTTTTAATTTTAGTACCTACTAGAGAATTAGTAGTGCAAGTTGTTGATGAGATTGAAAAATTAGCAAAATACATAAACACGCGTGTTCTTGGTGTGTATGGAGGTACAAACATTAACACACAAAAACAAGCAGTTGCACAAGGTCAAGATATTATTGTTGCAACGCCTGGACGATTGTATGATTTAGCAGTTAGTCGAGTACTACAACTTAAATCTTTAGAGCGTTTAGTTATTGACGAAGTTGATGTTATGTTAGACTTAGGGTTTAGACATCAGTTAATTAATATTTTTGATATCCTTCCAGAACGTAGACAAAACATTATGTTTTCTGCTACAATGACAGAAGATGTTGACGAATTAATTACTGACTTTTTTACTGCACCACAAAAAGTATCTATTGCTATTTCTGGTACTCCACTAGAAAACATAGCACAAACAAAATATAGTGTCCCTAATTATTACACTAAACTTAATTTATTAGTACACTTATTACAAGACGCTGAAACGTATAACAAAGTATTAGTTTTTGTATCTAATAAACGCATGGCAGATAGACTTTTTGAAGCTTTAGACGAGTTTTTTAAAGAAGAGTTATGTGTTATCCACTCAAACAAAACGCAAAACTACAGACTACGTAGTATCGAGCAATTTAGAGAAGGTATTAACCGTGTTTTAGTTGCTACAGATGTAATGGCACGTGGATTAGATATAGATAACGTAACACACGTTTTTAACTTTGATACACCAGACTATCCAGAAAACTACATGCACAGAATTGGTAGAACAGGTCGTGCAGAACGCGAAGGACAAGCAGTTGTTTTTAGTACCGAAAAAGAACAAGACAGTCTTGAAAAAATTGAAAGTCTAATGCAAATGGACATTCCTGAATTACAAATTCCAGAGGAAGTTGAAATCTCTACGGAGTTGATTGAAGAAGAACGTACTGTAATTAAAGAACGTAACAATCCAACCAAACGTAAAGACATTGATGCACCTGGACCTGCTTTTCATGAAAAATCAGAAAAAAATAGTAAAGAAAATTTAGGTGGTAGTTATAAATTTAAAATTGCTGCCAAGTATAAAAAGCCAAAAACAAGAGGTGATAAAAATTACAATAAACGTAATAAAAAATAAAAAAAAGCGAGCTATTTAGCTCGCTTTTTTTATTTAAATAAGTTTCCAAATTTTAATGTAAACTAACCACACGACTCATTTGCCATATATTTGCTTCTTTTTTCCATATCACTATAAACTTACTAGGCTTGGATATGGCATTAGGTTCTTGATTATTATAAAATGTATGCATACCTATTTGCACTGCTCCAAAATTATTAATTGGATATACCTCAACACTTCCCGTTACTAATTGTCTAGTTACTTTACCGCAAATATTATTTTTTAAGCCTTCCATATAATCTGATTTAGAAGTCATTAAACCACCATTATCGTGATAAAATTCCAAGTTTTCAGGAATCATTTTATTTTGTAAGATTAAATCACATGTATTATAAGCTTCAAAATAAATCCGATCTTGCTCTAAAATTGTATTATACAAGTTTTTATTTACAATCTCCTGAGGCTTTACGTTGTCTACTTTTATAACGGTTTTAATTTTACAGGAACTTATTACTCCTAATAATAGTAAATAAATAAGACTTTTAGTTATGCTAATTTTCATGATTAATTGTTATTGGTTAGGCATTACTTGATTAATTACTTAATAAAGAGACAGTATAGTATTATATGTTACAGTTTTAACAAAAAAAAAAAAGCGAACCTATTTGGTTCGCTTTTTTTAAATTTCCGCGAAAGCGGAATATTAATTTAATTTTTAAACGTGTAAAGCACGATCATCCGTTGCTGCTAAAGCAGCTTCTTTTACCGCTTCTGCAAATGTTGGATGTGCATGTGACATACGTGAAATATCTTCGGCAGATGCTCTAAATTCCATAGCAACTACTGCTTCTGCAATTAAATCTGCACAACGTGCACCAATCATGTGTACACCTAATACTTCGTCTGTCTTTTTATCTGCAAGAATTTTAACAAATCCGTCAATGTCACCTCCTGCTCTAGCACGACCTAACGCTCTAAACGGAAATTGACCTACTTTATAATCTGCTCCTGCTTCTTTTAATTCTTCTTCTGTTTTACCAACAGCAGCAACTTCTGGCCATGTGTAAACAACACCAGGAATTAAGTTATAATCTATGTGTGGTTTTTGACCTGCCAAAGTTTCAGCAACAAAAACACCTTCTTCCTCTGCTTTATGCGCTAACATTGCACCTTTTACAACATCTCCAATTGCGTAGATGTTAGATACATTAGTTTGCAAGTGGTCATTAACTTCTACTTGACCTCTGTCTGTTAATTTAACTCCAGCAACTTCAGCATTTAAACCATCAGTAAAAGGCTTACGTCCAACAGATACTAAACAATAGTCTCCTTTAAACTCAACAACCTCTCCTTTTTTGTTTTCTGCTTTTACAATTACTTCATCTCCAACACGCTCTACTGATTGTACTTTGTGAGATAACATCATGTTAAACTTAGCCTTTTTAAAGACTTTATTCAACTCTTTAGACAAAGCTCCATCCATTCCTGGAATAATTCTGTCCATATACTCGATAACAGTAACCTCCGCACCTAAACGTCTGTAAACTTGACCTAACTCTAAACCAATAACACCACCACCAATCACAATCATGTGCTTAGGGATTTCTTTAAGTTTTAAAGCTTCAGTAGAGGTAATAATACGCTCTTTATCTAAAGTAATAAATGGTAAAGTAGATGGTTTACTACCTGTAGCTATAATCGTATTTTTTGCTTCGATTGTAGTTGTTTCTTCACCTTCAATAACAATATGAGTAGCATCTTTAAAACTACCAACACCTGTAAAAACGTCGATGTTGTTTTTCTTCATTAAAAAGTCAACACCACCAGTAGTTTGATCTACAACTGCTTGCTTACGACCAATCATTTTTTCTAAATTCACTTTAATATCTCCCGGAATTTCAATCCCATGATCTTCAAAGTGCTTAGTTGCTTCTTCATAATGATGCGAAGATGCTAATAGTGCTTTACTTGGTATACATCCTACATTTAAACATGTTCCACCTAAAGTAGAATATTTTTCAATAATTGCAGTTTTCATTCCTAATTGTGCGCAACGTATTGCTGCTACATATCCACCAGGACCTGAACCGATAATTGCTACGTCGTATTGACTCATATATTTTGTTTTTTCGCTTTCGCGGAAATTAATAATTGTTATAATTTAAAACAAAAGTACGATTTGTGACTGTAATAAAGAAGCAGAAACACCTAATTTTAATATACGCTTAACAGTAGGTCTTAAAAACATAAAAGTCCATATTAATCAAATTATTATTTGACTAATTACAGACTTGTTATGAAGGTTTCCCTTAAGATTAATAGCATTGTAAAATTGCACAATACTGATAATTAACACAATACTTAAATTGAGTAATTTTAATTTTAAATTAGATTTTTATTAAATTTTAGCATACCCACTAACTCGCCAGTAGAAGAAATTTTTAATTTTTTTAGAATATTACGTCTGTGTGTGTCTACGGTATGTGAGCTGATATTTAATTTTTCTGAAATCTCCTTGCTTGTTAAGTTTAACACTAATAATCTAATAACATCACGCTCTCTATTACTAATAGACTCTTTTAATAATTTCTGAGAAAAGTTATTAAAATATATAGTTTCATACTCATTATTAGCGTTTAGTAATTTAGCAGTTGCTGTGATATGCATTTTAATTTTTGGATCCAAAACCGTATAATGTGCCAATCCTATTATAGGCTTCATGTCTAAATCAAAAGACAAAGGCGTGGTGTTTTGCACAATGTTAACATAGGTGTCGTTTCCGTTTTTAAACCTGTAATTCCAAGTGTAATTAGTCTTACTTCTGTCTGTTGGTTTAATTTCAGTCAAGGTAAACTCCATTAATTGGTTCATGGCACTTAACCAAACCTCGATATCCTCTGGATGAATGCGACTCCAAAAATAGCGCATCCCTTGTGTTTTTAATACGTTAGGATCTATACCTAAGCAAGAACTAAGATTTTTACTGATATACTCAAATTTTAAATCCTGTGTATTGGTTACGCAAAAAAAGGTGGAACTATAGGGTAAGTAACTATCCAATTCCATCATTTTTTTAATATGTGTTTCTAGTGACGGTTTTTCATAGGATTTAAATATATTTTTATATAGTTCCTTGATTTGTGAATACTTCATTTAAAAATTATTAATAGCGATTAATTATTAAACAAGTTATAAAAAAAAATTAAATTGGTATGGCAGTAGTACTTTTTACTTCACTGATAACAAACATACTATGTGTACTTCCAATGTGGTTTATATTAGTAAGTTTTTCTACCATAAACTCCCTAAACGCTTCCATATCTTTAACCATAACTTTTAATAAGTAGTCATAATCACCACTAATATGATGACATTCTAAAACCTCTGTTAAGTTGGTAACCTCCTTTTCAAACTGTACCACATATTCTTGGATGTGTTGCGATAGTTTTATATGACAAAAAGCAACAAAACTTTTTTCCACCTTTTCCTTTTTAACTAAAGCGACATATTTATTAATTACACCATTGTTTTCAAGTTTTTTAATACGCTCAAAAACAGCAGTTACGGATAAATTTAACTTGTTAGATAACTCTTTATTAGTCTGTTTACTATCGTTTTGTAATAATTCTAGTAGTTTTTTATCAATTGCATCAAAGGTCATAATGGAAAAATTTTCAGTGGAATTAAATTAAAATCAAATATACATAATTTATTTTCTGTATAATTAACAATATTTAGTTTTAAAATCTAAATTTAATCACATCTATTGATTATTAATCTAACGTTATTGATATTTGATGTAATCATTACTAAAACTAACACAAATGAAATTTAAACCAGCAGATAATATTCAAGACTTACAATATTTTGGGGAATTTGGAGGAGTAAACCCTTCAATATCAGACTCATCTACCTACACTTTTTTAAAAGCAAAAACCATGTTTGATACCTTTGAGGGTAATACAGATGGATGCTATTTATACTCTAGACACTCTACACCTTCAAACCTTTATTTAGGTGAAGCATTAGCTGCTATGGAAGGGACAGAAAGTGCCAATGTTGCAGGATCAGGAATGGGAGCAATAACACCTACTTTATTACAACTTTGTGGTGCTGGTGATCATATTGTATCTAGCCGAACGATTTATGGTGGTACTTACGCGTTTTTAAAGAATTTTACACCTAGAATGAATATCCAAACGTCGTTTGTAGACATTACAAAATTAGACGTGGTCGAAGCTGCAATTAAGAAAAACACAAAAGTTTTGTATTGCGAGTCTGTAAGTAACCCTTTATTGGAAGTTGCAGACATTAAAGGTTTAGCTGCTTTGGCTAAAAAGCACAACTTAATCTTAGTTGTGGACAATACGTTTTCACCTTTATCTATTTCGCCAGCACAATTAGGTGCTGATATAGTAATACATAGTTTGACTAAATTTATAAATGGATCTTCGGATACTATGGGTGGCGTTGTATGTGGTAGTAGTGAGTTTGTCAACTCATTAAAAAGTGTCATTGATGGTGCAAGTATGTTACTTGGTGCTTCTATGGACAGCTTACGCTCTGCTTCGATTTTAAAAAATATGAGAACATTGCATATCAGAATGAAGCAACACAGTAAAAATGCGTCTTATTTAGCCGAAAAATTTGAAAGACTAGGCATTAAAACAGTATATCCAGGATTAACTTCTCACCCATCTCATGACGTTTTTAAATCTATGATGAATGAAGCTTATGGTTTTGGAGGTATGCTTACTATTGATGCAGGATCTTTAGATAAAGCCAATGCGTTAATGGAATTAATGCAAGAAAAAAACGTAGGTTATTTAGCGGTAAGTTTAGGTTTTTATAAAACCTTATTTAGTGCTCCAGGAACCTCTACATCTTCCGAAATACCACAAGACGAACAAGCAGAAATGGGATTAAGCGAAGGTCTAATTAGATTTTCTATTGGATTGGATGACGATATAGAGCGTACTTTTAACATGATAAAAGCATGTATGATTGAAGTTGGTGTTTTACAATTAGAAACAGCATAACTTGATAAGTAATTTTTTAATAAAAGCCTGAGCAAATCCTATGTTCAGGCTTTTATATTTTCATTTAAAAAAGCACAAAAACAACATGTATTAAAGCTTGTAATTATACTTCAAATTAACCTAAATTCAATGCTAAATTACCCTTTCCAAATTCACATAAATATTAATCAGAAGTTAATAGAATAATAAACTTTGTTGCCAATTACTTTTAACTTGCTAATTTTCAACACATAAATCCATTTGCATAACTTATTGTAAAATCGTAACATTACAACACTAAAAAAACTAACTAACATGCAAGACGACAATATTTCAGAATTTAAAGCAAACGATCAAAATATAGTTGAAAATAAAGAACTTAATTTTATTGAAGCTCTAATTCCTGTCGTGATACTTATGGCAATGTTGGCATACAACATTTTTTTTGTAGAAGGTCAAGAGTGGTTTGGAACTTATACTAACCAAATTATACTGCTTTTAGGTGGTGCATCTGCAGCTGTTGTAGGATTATTTAATAAAGTTTCTATTAAACCCATGATTAAAGAAATCTGGGAAAACCTACAAAGTGTTTTTGTTCCTATCATGATTTTATTTTTAGTTGGCGCTTTAGCTGGTACTTGGTTAGTCAGTGGTGTAATTCCTGCAATGGTATATTATGGACTACAAGTGTTAAGTCCTGCTATATTTTTACCAGCTTCTGTAATTATTTGTGCTATTATATCCATAGCAACAGGAAGCTCTTGGACAACCTCTGCAACCGTTGGTATTGCTTTAATAGGTATTGGAAGCGCGTTAGGTATTAGTCCTGGTATGATTGCTGGTGCTGTAATATCTGGAGCCTATTTTGGAGATAAAATGTCTCCTTTAAGTGATACCACAAACCTTGCTCCTGCTATGGCTGGAACAGATTTATTTACACACATTAGGTACATGACCTTTACAACTGTACCAACTATAATAATCACTCTAATTGCTTTTGGAATTATGAGTGCGACAATAGAAACCACAGGAAGTGCTGATATAAGTGGCTTATTAACTAGTATAGAAGGCACATTTAATATCACACCAATGTTATTTATTGTACCATTGGTTGTAATTGTTTTAATATTATTTAAAACTAAACCCTTAATCGCCTTAGTTACTGGAGTTATTCTAGCAGCTATTTTTGCTTTTATATTTCAATCAAACGTATTAAATGGATTAGCAGACTCAAACTTTACTGCCATTATAAAATCTATTTTAACAGACACGCAAATCACTACAGATAACGATAAACTTAACGACTTATTTAGTGCTGGTGGTATGCAAGGTATGCTTTGGACAATCCTATTAATTTGTTGCGCTATGGTTTTTGGAGGTATCATGGATGCAATTGGTGCATTATCTAGATTAACTAAAGCACTTTTAAAATTAGCTACTACAGTTTTTGGATTGTTTGCTAGTACTGTTATTAGTTGTTTAGGTTTAAATGCTATAGCTAGCGACCAATATTTAGCGTTGGTAATACCTGGTAAAATGTTTAAAAAAGCATATCAAGATAAAGGACTTGCGCCAGAAAACTTAAGTCGTACTTTGGAAGATTCTGGAACTGTAACCTCTGTACTTATCCCATGGAATACCTGTGGTGCATACCAATCGGGAGTTTTAGGTGTTGGTGTTGGTGAGTATTTTGTGTATGCTATTTTTAATTGGCTTAGTCCATTTACAACCTTATTTTTTGCTGCTCTTAATCTTAAAATAAGAATGCTAAAAGATAAATCATTATAAATTATACCTTTTCATATAAACTATAATTAAAATTTATAACCTAATAAGATTTAAAAATTTTATTAGGCTTGTTTTTTTAATATCATGCTGTACTTTTGCACACTGTAAAAATAAAGTAATTAATTTTAAAATTTTAAACAAATGGCAATAGTAGGAAAACAGTTTCCAGATTTAAACGTAGATGCAATGAACGAGTTGGGAGATACTTTTAAAATCAACGTTCTTGAAGAAGCAAAAAACAACAATAAAAAAGTAGTTTTATTCTGGTACCCAAAAGATTTTACTTTTGTTTGTCCAACAGAATTACACGCGTTTCAAGCTGCTCAAGAAGAGTTTGCTAAAAGAAACACAATCGTTATTGGTGCATCATGTGACACTCCAGAAGTACACTTTGCATGGTTAAGCCAATCTAAAGATAATGGTGGTATCGAAGGTGTAACCTACCCAATCCTTGCAGACAGCAACCGTAACTTATCTAGCATATTAGGTATTTTAGATATCAAAAACGAAACTTATGATGAAGTTACTGGAACTGTACAAGTAGAAGGTGACAACGTAACTTACAGAGCAACTTATATTATTGATGAAGATGGTATCGTACAACACGAAAGTATCAACAACATGCCATTAGGTAGAAACGTTGGAGAATACTTACGTTTAGTAGATGCTTTAACGCACGTACAAGAAAAAGGTGAAGTTTGTCCTGCAAACTGGGAAGAAGGTAAAGATGCAATGCAAGCTAACGCTAAAGGTACTGCAGCTTATTTAGCAAACCACGTAAACTAAATTATTATGTTACAAGAACTAAGTCAAGATAACTTAAGCGAAATTATAGCAAACAACGACACTGTAGTAGTACAATATTCGGCTACATGGTGTGGTAACTGTCGTATCATGAAACCAAAAGTTAAAAAATTAGCTGGCGAGTTAGAAAATATAACGTTTGTTATCGCTGACGCGGAAAAATTTCCGGAATCAAGAACATTAGCTACTGTCGATAATTTACCAACATTCGCAACCTTTAAAGGCGGAAAATTTGTAAATCAAACACAGACTAACAAATTTGACGTTTTAAAAGAGTTAGTTGACGAAGTAGCATAACAACAAATAAGTCAGGTTGAGTATAGTCGAAGCGTAAAATACTTCGGCTATTTTCAATCGGATTAAAAAAAAAAATTATCAATGAAATTACCTGTAATAAAACATTTAGCTCAATTTATAGAAGACAATGACGAGGATTACATCGTTGAAACTATTGAAACTCTAGAAGCCCTAACCGAAGTACCATCTTTAAAAGATGAAGAGTTAGACGTTATTGGAGAGCTAATCTCTAATATGTATGGCGCAATTGAAGTTAATAAAATGATTAAAGATGGTACACCTAAAAAAGAGGCTGTAAACAACTTTATGAAACGTGTTTTAGGTTCTATTGATAAGTAAGCTTAAGAGAAAGAAAAAGAATTATTAAAACCACTTGACATACTAAAGTGGTTTTTTTATATCTAACAATTAATTGGTTAACCAATTTTTAGTACCTTACAAGGTATTACAAACCTAAACAACCAATGCCATGATCAAAAATCACTTATCAAAAGTATCTTACTGCTTTATAATTACTACTATATTAGTATTTAATAGCTGTAAAGACAAAATAAATAGTAAAAATCAAACTAAAACAGAGCAAACAGAAGTTTCTAAAACAGTGTACGCGAGTAATGTTATCCCGTTTTTTGACCAATGGAAACTTATTTTAGGTGATGGTTCAAATGCAGGAATAGCAACTGATTTTGAAAACAAAGATTTTTTCTACACTCAAAACGATGGAAAAGACAACTGGGTTGTATTTAAATCGCCTAATGGTGGTGATACCCACGGGACATCAAATAATACTAGAACCGAATTAGCCCAAACAAAAAAATGGTATCCAAAAACTGCTAATGATAAATTATCTGCAACATTAAAAGTAATGAATGTATCTGCAACAGGAGATGCAACTGTGGCTGCATCACACTCCGTGGTAGTTGGCCAAATACATAGTGCAGATGCTTTTGAAAACGAGCCATTAAAAATATTTTACAAAAAATACCCTGGTCAAACTAAAGGTTCTGTATTCTGGCATTACGAAATTAATACCGCAGGAGACGACAATGCAAAACGTTGGGACTACTCCTCTGCTGTTTGGGGTAATGACTTTTCTGTTGTTGGTAGTGACGCCTCTACTTTCCCTGAAGAACCAAAAGAAGGAATAGAATTAGGAGAAGAATTTAGTTACCAAGTCGTAGTAAAAGATGGTATAATGAATTTAACTTTTACAAGTCCTAATCATGAAACCAAGACCTTTACAAAAAACTTATTACTATCAGAATACACTACTAAATCAGACATACCAGAGCAAACTAAAAAATTGTTTTTTCCAATTGGACAAGATGGTGTAGAACGTCCAGAAGCCTATGCAGGCGAAGGTTGTTTCTTTAAACTTGGTTGTTACAATCAGACTAACGGAAAATCTCCTGAAGTGAATAAAAACTGGTGTTCTGGAGCAGAAACACACGGTGGTGACATCCAAAAGCAATATGCGGATGGCAACTATGCCGAAGTTTGGTTTAAAACAGGAAGTATATCTGTAAGTGATACTGCTGTTTCTAACGATGGCTATTTTGCTAAAAACGATTAAAAACACTTAGTATAATATTTTCCAAAACCACTTTACAAATGTAAAGTGGTTTTTTGTTTAACAGCTATAAACCAATTCAAAGTCATTTCCTGTAAATTAACTTCCAATCGCTCAATTTGTGTTTTTTTGCCAAATTCATCCTTAAAATCTTCGTTTTATACTAAAAAAGCCCTTTTTATTACCTAAAAAAAGGTGCATTGTGGTTCTACCTTTACACCATAATTAAAACACATATTAAAATGAAAAATAATAATGCACTCGCACAAGTTCGTGCGCTCGAAATACCATCTCGAGAAGCTATGCTAAAACGCGATACAACTGTAACTCAATTTTGGAACAATAACAGACAGTTATTAGAAGATGCATGGGCAGAATGGGAAATAGAAAACAAAGACACTTTATTAATTCCAGACGAAACATTACTAGATCCAAAATTACGTCAAGCTGTAAAGGATGCATGGGAAAACCCAGAAAAAGAAAATGTGGTTGCAGATTTATGGGAAGAAATAATTCCTGGTGTATATTCTATCCAATTTTTTGATGTAGAACGCTTAGCAGAATTCCGTAATTATTTAGAAGCTGTTGCAAATTCAAAAATACCTGCGCGTCCGCCTTATGGTATCCAGTTAAACCGTTATGGTTTTATGTTAGATCCACGTTCGGAAGGTCATCTTGCTGCACCAAATTTTCAAGCTTTTTACAACGACATGATGGATCGTTACATGCGTCCTATCTCGCGTTTATTGTTTGATACTTATGGATATGATAACCAAACCTTTGGATTCTCTATTCAGTACAATCCAGATAAAGACAAAGATTTACAAGCACACACAGATGCCTCTGCTGCAACCTTAAATATCAACATTAACTTACCTGATGAAAAATTTACAGGATCGGAAGTAGATTTCTTTGATAAAACGACAAAACAAACTGTACAAGCGGTTTTTGAGCCTGGTAAAGCCATAATTCATCGTGGTAATGTTCCGCATGCAACACATGCTATAAAAACAGGACAACGTAATAATTTAGTCGTATGGTTGTATGGCGATCGTATGCAAATCCCAAGAGGTAGCACAAGTAGCTACGGTAATAGTAACGATGCAGCCGCAACTGTTAATGCACCAGAGCAAATAACTGCACGCCAACGTTGGAGTTTGCCAGATGGCCCTAAAGATACTATTGCTCCTTTTTAAAACAGCACTTAGTTTTACCCAATTTGCTGCACAGCAGACTAATTATAACATTATATTTCAAAAAAACCACTTCGTTTATATCAAGTGGTTTTTTTGTTTATATACTACAACTACCCAAAAGCAATCTGCAATCCCATTAACACAAACACAAATCCGCTTATTTTATTAAGCCAAATCCCTGAGTTTGGATTGCCTTTAATTTTAGTTGAAAACGTACTAGCAAACAAGGTTAAAATCACATACCAAATCACACCAATTATTGCAAACGTAACACCCAATAAAACAAAAGGAACAGGATCTTCTAATTTTGAAGGTGTAATAAACTGCGGAAAAAATGCCAAAAAGAATAATGCAACTTTAGGATTTAAAGAATTAGTAAAAAACCCAGACCAAAAGTCGTTTTTAGAACTTTTATTAGCTTCACTTGTCGTATTCTCTGTAAATAAAGCAGAAGTATCCATATATTTTTTCACACCAATATAAACCAAATAAGCTGCACCAATATACTTAATAACCATAAAGGCTATTGCAGATTTTGCAATTAAAACCGTTAAACCAATTGCAGACAAAAACGTGTGCGTTAAAATACCTGTATTAATACCCATTGCTGACACTATTCCAGATTTACGACCTTGACCAATAGATTTATTTAACACAAATACAGTATCAATTCCTGGTGTCATTATAAAAAATAAAGCAGTAACCATAAAGGTTATAAAATTCTCGATGCCTAACATACTATTTCAGTTTACGGATTATAAAAAAATGTTATACAAAGAAACCATGATGATAAGTAACAAAAAATACATATTTTTGATTCAGTAATGCAAAAAACGCATTTATCATGACCACACAGCAAATAAAATATTTTTTAGTTTTAGCCGAAGAGCTTCATTTTTGGAACACTGCCGAAAAAGTCTTCATCTCACAATCCTCATTAACTAGACAAATACAAGCGTTGGAAGACGAGCTTGGTTTTTCACTATTCGAAAGAAATAAAAGAAATGTAAAACTAACTGATGCTGGAAAGTTTTTACAAGAACATTGGAGCAAAACCATAAACGAATTGGACCATATTTACCAACAAGCTAAAAAAATCAATCAAGGTGATGCTGGTGTGGTGTCTATCTCGTATCCTGGTTCTATCACCTTTAGTTTGTTGCCTAATTTTCTAGATCTTATTAAAACCAATTTACCAGATCTTAAATTAGAATTAGCCGAACTTACCGATGAAAACCACGAAAAACTACTCCTAAATTACAAAACAGATATTGCGTTTAGTCGGGATTCTATTTCGCATATTAATATACAATCGCTTAAATTATTTACAGAGCCTATTTGCATTGCTGTTCCCAATGACCATTGGTTAAATACAGATACCATTAACAATATAGACAAACTGCAACACGAAAACTTTATACTTTCAGGCTTACACCAAACCACCTATTTTTCGTCTTTATTACGTAATTTGTTTAATCAGTATGGTTTTGAACCAAAAATTAGCATCGAATCTGATTTTGGTGGTATGATTTTAAATCTGGTGTCCAAAGGACTTGGTATTTCTATTTTACCACATTCTTTTAAATATTCAAAATTTAATAATGTGCGTTTTATAGACATCGATCAAACCATTGATTTGTATATCCATTGGCGAAAAAACGAAGTCAACAAAACCATAACTAAGGTTATAGATTGTGCTAAACAGTTGGACACAAGCGTCTATTAAACAAAAAATAATTCTTTAGAATTAAACCTTTTTTCATATTTTAAGTCCAAATAGCGCAACCTAACTATTTTTAATTTATGAAAACTAACCATTTATTATCTTGTGGATTACTCGCTTTATTGTTTTTTGCTTCATCTTGTTCCGATTCAGATTCAGAAGACTATATTCCTATTCCAGACAATAATAGTATAACACAATTAAACTTACCTGACGCCTATTTTAACTACGCAAACATTGCATTACCTAGTTATTATACCGCAAGCGAATTCCCGCCACAATTTCAGTTTCAAGCAGTAACAGCTTACGACAATACACCTGCAGACAACCCAATTACAGATGCAGGTGCAACCTTAGGTCGTGTTCTTTTTTACGATAAAAAATTAAGTGGTAATGGCACAGTTGCTTGTGCTTCTTGCCATCAAGCGGAACATGGTTTTTCGGATGCCAATACACTAAGTCAAGGATTTGAAGGTGGATTAACCAGAAGACATTCCATGAGTATTGTAAATGCTAGATTTTATGCTGGCGGAAAATTCTTTTGGGACGAGCGCGCCAACACTTTAGAAGATCAAGTCTTAATGCCTTTTCAAGACGACGTAGAAATGGGTTTAACGCTTCAAGAATTAGTTAATATAACTAGTAGCCAAGATTACTATCCGCAACTATTTCAGGATGCATTTGGCGATCAAAATATTACAAGCGATAAAATTTCTAAAGCCTTAGCACAATTTATACGTAGCCTAGTTAGCGTCACTTCAAAATATGATGTTGCCAGAAGCGAAGTCTCCTCTCCTATGGCTAACTTTCCGAGTTTTACAGACCAAGAAAATCAAGGTAAAACCCTATTTTATGCACCACGTACGTTAACCAATGGTGTTAGCGGAAACTGTGTTGGTTGTCACCAAACCGAAGCCTTTATTGGACCTTTTCCAAACACTAATTTCCCACTTACAACTTTTGCAACATCCAATGGTTTAGATGCTACTTCTACAACAGATTTAGGTGTTAGTGAAGCCACAGGAAACACCAACGATACTGGTAAATTTAAATTTCCATCGTTAAAAAATATTGGTGTGCGTCCGCCTTATATGCACGACGGAAGATTTGCCACTTTAATGGAAGTTGTGGAGCATTACAGTTCTGGCATTCAAAACCATCAAAATTTAATTACGCCTTTAGTAAATGATGCTGGCGAAGTTGGACAATTTAATTTTAATCAAGAAGAAAAAAATGCATTAGTCGCTTTTCTAAATACATTAACAGACAACGACATGCTTACTGATGAAAAATATAGCAATCCATTTATAGATTAACATGAAACACCTTTTTATAATCACTATCCTATGTACACTATTTAGCTGTAGTAGCGATAATAGCACTTCCGTAGAAACGCAAAACCCAACAGAAAACCCAACACAAAACACACCAAATATTCTGTTTATTATTGCTGACGACTTAGGTAAAGATGCTATAAATGGTTACACGGAAGGCAACATAAAACCCAACACACCACATATAGACGCTATCCGTAATGCAGGATTAACATTTAATAACTTTTGGTCGTATCCAACCTGCTCGCCAACCAGAGCCTCAATTTTAACAGGTAAATATGGTTACCGTACCGATGTAAAATGGGCTGGAGACGTTATTCAAAATTCCGAAACCAGTTTGCAACAATACATTACCAACCAAACCAATACTAGTTATGCAACTGCAATTGTTGGTAAATGGCATTTGGCAGGCAACAGCAGCACTTTTAATCCCGAAATATTTGGTATCGATTATTACGCTGGATTACTTAGAGGCGAACCACAAAGTTATTACAACTGGTTGTTAACACAAGACGGAAGCAGTACTTTACAAACCGATTATAGCACAACTGCCTTCACAGATTTATCCATAAACTGGATACAACAACAAAACAAACCTTGGTTTATGTGGTTGGCTTATAATGCGCCACACACACCGTTTCATGTACCTCCAAGCAACATGCACTCGCAAGGCAATCTACCAGAATATGCTAACGGAATGGACGAAACACCCTATTACATGGCAGCTATTGAGGCTATGGATTTCCAAATTGGTCGTTTATTAGATACCCTATCGGAAACAGAAAAAGCTAATACTACCATCATTTTTATTGGTGATAATGGCACGCCAAATGAAGTCGCACAAGCACCTTATTTAAGCACAACTACCAAAGGAACCTTATATCAAGGCGGAATAAATGTACCGCTTTTTGTTTCTGGATATGGTGTAACCAGAACAGGAACAGATCAAAATTTAATTACTAGCACAGACCTATTTGCAACCATTGCCCAATTAGCAGGTGTTAACACAAGTCAAATTAACGATAGTAAAAGTTTTAAATCCTTACTTATTGAAAACACTACGATAAGAGATTTTCAATACGCTGAAAAAGACGATGGAAACGTTAACAATTGGACAATTAACAATGGAAACTTTAAACTGATTACTTATGCTAATGGATCACAAGAATTTTACAATCTTAATAACGATCCTTACGAAAGTAATAACTTATTAAACAACACTTTAACTGAGGAGCAAGCCAATGCTAAAGCCACTTTAGAAACCGAACTTAGCGTTATTAGAAACTAAACCTTTAAATTAAAGTTAAAATTTTGGAATAATCATTCCAAAACGAATACCTTTGCCTTGTGAATAAAAAAGAAGCCATACTATCCGCTGCCATTAAGTTACTAACTGAAAAAGGCGTACACAATACACCAATGTCTGCTATTGCTAAAGCTGCAGGAACAGGAATGGGAACTATTTACAACTATTTTCCAAACAAAGATGTATTAATAAATACCATTTACGTTAGTATAAAACACCAAGAAAAAGAGTTATTTTCAGATTTCGATGCTAACAAATCCATTAAAACACAATTTGAAACGTATTACGCTGCTATGATCGATTTTTTTATAGCGAATCCTACCTATTTTAAATTTATGGAACAGTTGCAAGCCTCTCCTATTATTACAGAATACAGTAGAAACGAAGGCGGAAAATCTATTATTCCAGTGTATCAATTACTGGAAAAAGGACAAGAAGAAGGACAAATCAAAGCCATAAATATGGACGAACTACTCATGTTTATTGGTGGTTCTGTTTTAGCCTATTTACGTTGGTATTTTAACAAGACGGAAAACAACAACACATCAATCTACAACCAAATGCACATGCTTTGGGATGCTATAAAAGCATAAAAAAATTTAATATTAATTTGGAATGAACATTCACTCCAACAAAACAACCATTATGAAAAGAAATGTATTAATCACAGGAACATCAACAGGAGTCGGTTTTGAAAGCGCTATCCTTTTTGCAAAAAACAATTTTAAGGTCTATGCAACCATGCGAAACCTAGACAAAGCCAAAAAATTAAAAGAGCAGATTGAAAACGATAATTTAGACATCCACCTATTGCCTTTAGATGTTACCAAAACGGAAACTATTAAAGCTGCTGTAGATACAATTATTAAAAACGATGGTAAAATTGACGTGCTTTATAATAACGCTGGTGCTGGTTTTGCAAAAACAACAGAACAAGCTTCCGAAGCCGAAATTAAATGGGTAACAGACGTTAACTATCTTGGTGTGGTATATTGCACGCAAGCGGTTTTACCACACATGCGCAAACAAAAATCGGGACAAATAATTAGTATTACTTCTGTTGGTGGTTTGGTTGGTCAACCATTCAATGAGCTGTATTGTGGAGCAAAATTTGCAGTAGAAGGTTTTATGGAAGGCTTAGCCACTTATGTTAGCGATCCGTTTAATATAAACATTACGTGCTTAGAACCAGGAGGAATTTCAACCGAATTTATGACGTCTGCAATAGACAAAACAACAACCGAAGGTCAATTTGCAACTGGCGAGTACGCTCCTATTTTTGAACAATACATGGCTGGAAACCAACAAAGAGCTAAAGAAAGTACAACACAAGTGTACCAAACTGGTTTAGAAGTCGCACAAGTGGCTTTAGATGTAGCACAAAACGAGAATCCGCCTTTACGCATTAGAACTTCACAATGGGCTGAAGATTTTACAAATCTTAAAACAAAAGTCGATCCAGATGGTACTAAATTAATTAGTCAGGTAAGAGCTAGTTTTTTATAATATTTTAGAAGCATGAATAGGAAAACCACTTAGCAAAAGCTTGGTGGTTTTTTGTTTGGAATAACCGTTGATTTTCATTCGGTTTTTGGTAACTTCGATTTAGAATATAACTTTTAATAAAATATACTCCACATATTACTCTATATTTATGAGATATAATTAATAAGAGTTATTATAAAACGAGTTGGCAAACATATGAGAAATGCAAAGTTCAGCATATTAATTTTTGTTTTTACAATCCTTATTTTTGGTTGTGAACGAAAAGTTGAACCGAAAAAATCTGAATTTAAAGTTGCTCAAGATTATTCTGAATTCACAACGAAAATGGAAAATAATGATACTCTGAATATCGGAGTGGTTTTATCAATGTGTATGTGGAGTGAATATGACCAATTACAAATCACAAAAGCGAATGACAGCGTATTTCTTCAATTAAAAGAAAAACGAGTTATGGACGATGAACCTGTTCATTTTAAGAAAGTCTTTTATGAAATGAAAAACGACACTCTGAATTTGGAAAAAATGATGACTGATTTTGATATTAATTATCAAGAAAAAATAAGCAGTACATTTTTTGTAATCATTAACCCGAAAGAAAAAGACACAATTTTATTAAAAACAAATGGACTTGGAAATCGTGGATTTAATATTGAACGTTATCAAAGAATAATGTTTGAAATGTATCCTAAAGAAATGGAAAAGTATCGAATTGAATATATAGTTCTACCACCAGAACCGATTGAAATTGAAGATACTGAAATGGAAAAATAAATACGATTTGCCAACAAAGCATATAATTTATTGATAGGTTCTAGCCTGCTTACGAAAATACTCGCGTATTTTCTATTCGGTTTTTATTTGCTAAATTTAGGTGCTTAAACATGCAACAAACCATATACAAAAACTTAACCAAACATTAATATCAAACTCTAAACTTAATCTCATTGGGAATTGAAAGAAATAAATTAATTGGTTTTTTCGGAATTGGAATATTTACTTATAAGACAATTTCAGGTTTAAGTTATAGTTTTTCTGACCTTGCGAAAGATTTATTGATTTTATTAGATTCTAAACCTTCTTGGACTTTTTGGATTTCGGAATTGTTTGGACTTATTCTTTTTGTAATTTTAATTAATGTTATAATTAATCGGATTTTTGAAAATTTTAAAACCATTAGTGAAAACGTTCTGAAATATTTTATTTGGAGTTTTTGTGCTTATTTTATTATTCAAGTTATTCAAATTTCTTATCCTTCAATAAAATCCTTTTTCGTTTTTGAAGTAGAAAATCTCGGAATTAAAGATTACTATGGCTATTTAAGAAATAACTATATGTTATATTTTACACAATCAATTTTCTATTATTTAGGAGAGATAATTGCAATTATTTTGATTTATAATAAAACAAAGAACGAATGAAAACGATTTGCTAAAACCGTGTATAATTAATTGCTCTTTTTAGCCTGCTTACGAACATTCCTGCTGAGTATACCATCAGCTATTTATTCGTTACATAAGTGCTTAAACTACGCAACAATCCACACAGAGTCAAGTTTACAGCCAATACAAAATCAACTTCCTTAATGAAATTTGAATTAGACCGTCAAACAAAAAATGATTTAGAAATTTTTAATTCTGAGGATAATTCCATCCTTAGCTATTATGATATGACAAAAACTAAAGGTGGTAAAAACTGTCTTTTTGAAATGATAAATACCCCATTGTCAGACATTGCTAAAATTAAAAATAGACGTGATACTATTCAATTCTTTTACGATTCCGATTTTAAACTCTCTATAAATTATAATCAGTTAGAATATATAGACTATTATTTAAAATTAGGCACAACACCTTTAATCGCCAACATATTCAGTGCGTTAATAAATCACTTAACTTATAAAGTAAGACCAAATAACGATTACTATTTAATTACAAAAGGTATTGAGCAGCTTTTATTACTTTGTAAAACATTAGACAACACACTACAAATAGATCTTGAAAACTGTCCAGAATTATTAAAAAAAGAGATTAAAACCATAAATAATTTAATAAAATTACCTTTTTTTAAAAAATACATTGACTCCAATGTTGCCTTATCTTTTAGTGATATTAATAAGCTAGATGCTTTTTTAAGAGATAGCAATTTTAAAGCGTTAGAAAACGCAATAGCAGCTGTGTATACAATAGATGCCTTTATTTCGGTAGCTGATGCTGCCAGAAAAAAAAATCTTACGTTTCCGGTTTATGTTGATACCAAAACACCGGAATTGCAGGTTACTGGACTTTTTCATCCATTATTAAAAAAAGCAAAATCTTACGATTTTGAAATTAATGAAAAATCAAATATGGTGTTTTTAACAGGCCCAAATATGGCAGGAAAATCAACCTTTCTTAAATCCATTGGGCTGTCCGTTTTTATATCTCATTTAGGGTTTCCTGTACCTGCTACTTCCATGACAACTTCTGTTTATAATGGCGTTGTGTCTACAATAAATTTGTCCGATAATTTAAATAAGGGATTAAGTCATTTTTACACAGAAGTCAAACGTGTTAAAGAAACAGCGCTTAAATTAAAAGAAAACAAAAATTTACTTGTTATTTTTGACGAGCTGTTTAGAGGAACAAATGTAAAAGATGCAGCAGATGCCTCTTTGTTAATTATTAACTCGTTTTCTAAAATTAAAAATAGCACCTTTTTTGTATCAACACATATTATAGAAGTAGCATCGGAATTATGTGATGCGGATAGTATTCAGTTTAAATGTTTTAACTCACAATTAGTTAATAACATCCCAGTTTATGATTATAAGTTAAAAGATGGTATTTCTCATGAGCGTTTAGGATTGCTTATTGTAAAAAACGAAAAGATTGTTGAGATTTTAGAATCCATAAAATAAAAAGCAAATACAGTAATGTGATATGGTTTATAAAACTACTATCTAAACAAAAATTAAATTATAAAGTCAAAACAATAAAATGCCCAACAAAAAAAACCTAAAAGAAGTTGCAAAACTGTTTTTCAAATTAGGAAGCATTGCTTTTGGTGGTCCTGCTGCACATATTGCGATGATGGAAGACGAAGTAGTTAAAAAAAGAAAATGGATGACACCACAACATTTTCTGGATTTGGTTGGTGCTACTAACTTAATTCCTGGCCCAAACTCCACCGAAATGACCATGCATTGCGGACATGAAAAAGCAGGTTGGAAAGGACTAATTGTAGCAGGTTTTTGTTTTGTATTTCCTGCGGTAACCATTACCATGCTTTTTGCTTGGTTGTATCAACAATACGGACAACTCCCAAAAGTAGAACCTTTTATTTATGGTATTAAACCAGCTGTAATTGCCATTATTTTAGGTGCAGTTTATAGACTTGGTAAAAAAGCACTTAAAAACGTTCAATTAGGCATTTTAGGCGCATTAACTTTAATTGCATGTTTACTTGGTGCTAACGAAATTGTAGCGTTGTTTGCCTGCGGATTTTTAGGTTTACTGTTATACTTTTTTGAAAACAATAAAAATAATCTAAACAGCTTTGCACCTCTTGTGGTGCTTCAAGTAGCATTAACACCAAGCACATTAAAAATACTTTGGACCTTTTTTAAAGTTGGTGCTTTATTATACGGAAGTGGTTATGTATTATTTGGTTTTCTGGATGCCGAATTAGTGTCTACTGGCTTACTAACCAGACAAGAATTGATAGATGCAGTTGCTGTTGGACAATTTACACCAGGACCTGTATTATCTACAGCGACCTTTATTGGTTGGCAATTAGGAGGTTTTTGGGGAGCAATAGCTGCAACTGTTGGTATTTTTCTGCCTTCCTTTGTATTTGTTGCTATATTAAATCCGTTTGTACCTAAAATGAGACAATCTAAAGTTATCTCGGCTTTTTTAGATGCGGTAAATATTGCGGCTGTTGCTGTAATTATAGCTGTTTGTGTAGCTATGGGACAAGACACACTAACGGATTGGCGCACTATAGTCATTGCTGTGGTTAGCATCCTTTGTGTTTTTATATTTAAAAAAGTAAATAGTGCTTTTATTGTTATTGGTGGTGCTTTATTGGGTTTTGTGTTAACCTTGTTTTAGTCCGTTTTAATACCACAAAAACATCCAAATCATATTTTTATCTTAAAAAAAATAGTGTATTCAAATTATTGTGTAATTTTGTTGACTAATCAACAATTATACAAATGTCTAAAAAATATATTTTTACAGATTCGGTTGGGTATTTAACCACTACCATATCACGAATATTAAAACAAAAACTGCAAGGTCGTTTTAATACTTTAGATTTAAATACCACTCCAGAACAATGGCGATTATTGGTTTTAATTTCTAACGAAGGTGAAATGAACCAAAGCCAAATTGCCAAATTGCAACATAAAGATAGAGCTGCTACAAAACGTATGTTGGATAATTTAGAAAACAAACAATTGGTGATTAGAAAATCTGGTGTAGATGCAAGATCTAATACTATTGCATTAACTAAAGATGGCGAACAAGTAGTACAAGTATTTAAAGAAGCTTCTAAAAAAACCGTTACGGAAGCATTAAGTTGTTTTACAGAAACGGAAGCCAAAACGCTAAACCATTTATTAAATAAATTATTAAATCACATAGAATAAAAAATTTATAATAACTGTTGACTAATCAACACTTTGTAATACGTAAAAATGACACAAAATAAACCCTTAGAAATTACCTTATTATTAGCCAGCATGCTTACCATGTTAGCCAATGCTATTATTGCACCTTCTTTACCTGCAATAAGTAACGCTTTTAATACCATTGAAGATATTGAAGCGTTAACTAAATTAATGTTAACCTTACCTGCGTTAACCATTGCTATTATCTCTCCTATTGCTGGTCGTATTATTGATACACATGGTAGAATTAAAGTGCTAATCATATCCTTAATTATATATGCTTTAGCAGGTACGTCTGGATATTGGCTTAACGACATCTATTTTATTCTTATTGGTCGTGTGATTTTAGGTATTGGTGTGGCAGGAATAATGACCACCTCTACTACTCTAGTTGGAGATTATTTTGAAGGCAAAAAGCGAGAACATTTTATGGGCTTACAAGGTGCTTTTAATGCACTTGGTGGTTTATTATTTATACCTACAGCAGGTTATTTAGCCGATTTAAATTGGCATTACACCTTTTTAGTATATGCTTTTGCATTTATAGTAATAGTATTAGTTCCTATATTTTTACACGAACCAATACATCATAAAAAACATCTCGAAAATGACGCTAATTTAACTGTAAATAAAAGCATTTGGTTGGTATATTTAAGTGCCTTTATAACAATGCTATTTTTTTATATGATACCTGTGCAACTGCCTTTTTTACTTAAAACTTTTTCTGGCGTTAGTGCAAATTTAGTAGGTATTGCTATTGGAACCATGATGATATCTTTAGCTATATCTGCCATATTATCTAAAAAACTAAGACAACAATTAACCTTTTTAAGCATGTACATCATTGGGTTTTTACTTATGGCAATTGGCTTTTTAATTATTGGTTTAAGTACCAGTTATCTTATTGCTGTAATTGGCGTTATTGTTGTTGGTTCTGGTATTGGATCTCTTATCCCGAATACTAACCTGTGGATCATGTCTTTAGTACCTATAAAACAACGTGGAAAATATGTTGGTAAATTAACACGATTCAATTTTTTAGGCATGTTTATGTCGCCAATTGCTATCCAACCTATACAAAATGTAATAGGACTTCAAAATAGCTTTATAGCAGTAAGTATTATTTTAATGTTGCTTTCTGCCATCTATTTTTTAATTATAAAACTAAAAAAACATTGAAAAAATCAAACAAAAATTCAGCAAAATTACGTGTCATTCTAGACCTGTTATTTTTTATCCTTATGGTTTTAGTATTGATACCACAAAGTACTGGTATCCCAATACACGAATGGTTAAGTTTTGTTATTCTGTTACCTTTCTTTTTACACTTATTAGTTAACTGGAATTGGATAACAAATCAGTCTAAAAAACTAATTAAAAATAAAATTCAGAAAACTAAATTTGATTACGTTTTTAATTGGCTTTTGTATATTTTAATGCTAGTAGTAACAGTTTCCGGAATTGTAATTTCAGAAGCTGCATTACCTGTTTTTGGTATTCATTTTAAAGCCAATGCCTTTTGGACAGCAACACATAATTTATCGGCTACTTTATTTATTGCCTTTTTAGGTATTCATTTGGCACTACACTGGACTTGGATTGTGCAATCTATAAAGAAATTAAAGTTTCTATCGGATTTACAGTACTTAAAACAAATCACAACTGTTGTTAAAAAGCAGCGTAAGGCATTATTGCTTTTACTAGCTTTAAGTATAATCTTGTCTTTAGGAATTTGGTTAATTGAATACTCCAATTGGGCACAGCAAATCACATTAAATGCTGCTCAAAACACCAATGAAAACGCTAAAAAACCAACACAATCCTGGTTAATTTATGTATTACCATTGGTAAAAGTTACTGTATTCTTAACTATTCCTGCGCTACTAACAGGACTGGTAATTAAAATTAAAAAGAAATTAAAAAAATAAAATTATGGCATTATTAGAAACCATCATGAAAAAAATAATGGATAAAGGCCAGATTACATCCAAAACAAGGCTAACAGATAGCGTTTATAAAATAGATATTACAAGCGATGCGATAAAAACTATGGATTTTATGGCTGGTTATTTTATACGATTAGGTATTGGTATTGGTACAAACACCAATTCTAAAAAAGATATGGTAAGAAGTTATTCCATTTGGGATATTAATAAAGACACCAATACAATTAGTCTAGCTATAGCTACGGATAGCAATGGTATTGGAGCCCAATGGGTAAAAAATTGTAATGTTGGAGATACGGTTTATTACAAAACAAAAAAAGGAACCTTTACGCTAAATACTTCTGCTGATAGTTATTTAATGATTGGAGATTTATCTGCTTTATCGCATTTATATATTATAAATAGAAGTTTAGAAAATAAACCTGTGGAAAGCATTATCTATAATAATACACTAAGCGATTTATTTGAAGATGTTGATGGTACTAAACCTTTTAATTTTTATAAATTAGAAGAAAATGCTATCGATAGTATTTTAGAAAAAGTAAAGGAACAACTGCCCAATCTTAAAGAAAAAAAAATGGTATATATTGCAGGAGATAGCAGAGTTTGCGTTGCTTTAAATCATTATTTCAGAAAAGAATTACATTGGGACAGCAAACAAATAAAAACTAAACCGTTTTGGAATCCTGAAAAAACAGGATTGGAATAACAGACCTAAAAAATAGCTTACTACCTTTGTAATCTCAAATTAACTAGAAAATGGCAATAGAAAACATTCCAGAAATTTACTTTGACAATCCTATCAAAAGCAAAGACATTTTTGTATACGATTTTAAAATGACTAGCGATGTGGTTAAAAGTAAAGTGAATTTAAGCATGAATATGTTTAGCTTTTTACAAGTTGGAAAAAAGCAAGTGCATTTTGCAAACACCTCTAAAGCTGTTAATAGCGAGCAATCTTTATTACTAAAAAAAGGAAACTGGCTTTGGACAGAATTGCTAGATACCGAAGCTATTTACTATTGTAAACTCTTCTTTTTTTCAGAAAAAAAACTAACCGATTTTTTAAGTAAATACACCAAAAACGTTAAGCCTTACCAAGAAAAAGTGCCATATTTTGTTATTGAAAATGATGATTATATTGCGTCTTTTATAAGTTCGTTATCTTCCATCACTTTTGAAGATTCGCCATATTGCGATGCCATGTTAGCACTTAAATTTGACGAAATACTATTGTACTTACTAGACAAATATGGTAGCGAGTTTGAACATTACTTACATGCGTTGATTTCTAAAGAAGTGTCGCCTTTTAAAAGCATTGTCGAAGATCATGTGCACTCTAACTTAAAATTAGAAGAAATTGCCTTTTTATGTAACATGAGTTTGTCTACTTTTAAAAGACACTTTACTGCAGAATACAAAGAAGCTCCAGGAAAATGGTTAAAAGATAAGCGTTTACAAAAAGCAAAAGAGTTACTACAAGGTGGCGATTTAAAAGCGTCTGATATCTATTTAGACGTCGGTTATAACAACCTTTCTAACTTTAGTGTGGCGTTTAAAAACAAATTCGGAATTAGTCCAACCGAAATTTAAATATTTCTATTTTATTTTAAATGACTAATAATCAATGTATTAATAATTAATTAAGATTTAATTAACACTGATCTTTACTATTCGGACTGTTTTCATAAGTTATTGAACCGTATCAATAAATACAAAGCCTCTCCTCCATTCTATCTTTGTACCATAATTAAAATGCTTGTCGCAAAGCATATATTCACATTAAAAAAAACTTATAATTATGGCAAATGTAACAAAACCCGAATTTAAAGAAAAGTACGGAAACTTTATTGGAGGTAAATTTGTTGACCCAATTAAAGGGCAATATTTTGAAAACAGATCTCCTGTAGATGGTAAAGTTTTTACACAAGCAGCAAGATCTACACAAGAAGATATCGATCTTGCTTTAGATGCAGCACACGAGGCATTTCCTGCTTGGAGTAACTCATCTGCAACAGAACGTAGTAATGCGTTATTAAAAATTGCTCAGGTTATGGAAGATAACTTAGAGTATTTAGCATCTTTAGAAACGATTGATAACGGTAAACCAATCCGTGAGTCTCTTGCAGCAGATATCCCTTATTGTATTGATCATTTCCGTTATTTTGCAGGTGTAATTCGTGCAGATGAAGGAAGTATTTCAGAACACGATAAAGATACAGTAAGTATCGTATTACACGAGGCTGTTGGTGTAGTTGGAGAGATTATCCCATGGAACTTCCCAATGTTAATGCTAGCTTGGAAAATTGCTCCAGCTTTAGCAGCAGGTTGTACAGCAGTTGTAAAACCAGCAGAACAAACACCTACAAGTGTTATGATGTTAATGGAACTTATTGGTGATATTTTACCAGCAGGTGTATTAAACATTGTAACTGGTTTTGGTAAAGAAGCTGGTGCAGCATTAGCAACATCAAACAGAATTGCTAAATTATCATTCACAGGTTCTACAGAAACAGGTCGTACTGTATTACATAATGCAGCCGAAAATATTATTCCTGTAACTATGGAATTAGGTGGTAAATCACCAAACATTTTCTTCCCATCTGTAGCAGCTCAAGACGATGAGTTTTTTAGTAAAGCTATTGAAGGCGCTTTAATGTTTGCTTTAAACCAAGGTGAAATTTGTACCTCTCCTTCTCGTATTTTAGTACACGAAGATATTGCAGATCGTTTTGTTGAAAAAATGCAAGAACGTTTAAAATTAGTTAAACCAGGAAACCCATTAGATCCAGAAACAATGATTGGTTCTCAGGTATCTAAAGCGCAATACGAAAAAATATTAAACTATATTAAAATTGGTATTGAAGAAGGTGCTGCTGTTTTAGCTGGTGGTGAAGCTGGTAACTATGAAGGTGAATTAGCCGAAGGTTATTACGTACAACCAACCGTTTTAAAAGGAGATAACAAAATGAGAGTCTTCCAAGAAGAAATTTTTGGACCTGTTGTAGCATTAACAACGTTTAAAACTACGGAAGAAGCGATTGCTATTGCAAACGACACACCTTACGGATTAGGTGCTGGTGTTTGGTCTAGAGATGCTCACGAATTATACCAAGTACCACGTGCTATTCAAGCAGGTAGAGTTTGGGTAAACCAATACAATACCTATCCTGCACACGCACCTTTTGGTGGTGTTAAAGAATCTGGATTTGGTCGTGAAAACCATAAAATGGCATTAGATCATTACCGTGTTGTAAAAAACATGCTAATCTCTTACGATAAGAAACCAATGGGCTTCTTTTAATTGAGAAAAACCTATAGATTTTTATTAAAAGCCTCAGTTATAACTGAGGCTTTTTTTTGTTTACTATTCATCGGAACCTATCGTTAATACGTACATATTATATTGATACGTATTAAATAAACATTTAACAAAACAACCACTAACGCAACTAAATTGCTTTAGTGATTGTTTATTTACATTTGTAAAAATAAATAGATATGAAAAGAAAAGAATTTATTACATTAAGTGCATCTGCATTAACAGCTACAGTACTACCTTTTCAATTATCCGCAATCACAACATATAATCCTATGAAAGACAAACAAATATTTGACGTAATAATAATTGGAGGTAGTTACTCGGGTTTATCTGCAGCAATGACGTTAGGACGTTCACTTAGAAATGTACTCATTATAGATGCTGAAAAACCTTGTAATCGAGACACACCACACTCGCAAAACTTTATTACACAAGATGGCGAAAAACCACATGTTATTGCAGAAAAAGCAAGAGCGCAAGTTTTAAAATATGATACTGTTACACTTGTCAATGATTTTGCTACAGAAGCTAAAAAAACAAATATCGGATTTAGTATAAACACACAATCTGGAATTACCTATGAGGCAAAAAAACTGATAATAGCTACAGGTATTAAAGATATTTTACCAGATATTAAAGGCTTTAAAGAGACTTGGGCAAAGTCTGTTATACATTGTCCTTATTGTCATGGTTATGAATTCAGAAACAAAAAAACTGCTATTATGTCTAATGGTGACAAAGCCTATCATATGATTCCGTTAATTTATAATTTAAGCAAACAACTAAGTGTAATCACACAAGGAAAACCAGATTTTACAGAAGAACAGTTAGCTCATTTAAAAAAGCATAACATTCCTATTATTGAAAAAGACATCATGGAAATAGTTCATGAGAATGGAGCTGTTAAGCATGTCATTTACAAAGATGGAAGTTTTGAAGATTTTGATGCCATTTATGTGCAATTGCCATTTGAACAACACATTACTATTCCTGAAGATTTAGGTTGCGCTATTACAGAAGCAGGTTACATACAAGTAGACGACATGCAAAAAACCACTGTGCCTGGTATTTATGCTTGTGGAGATAATTCGAATAAATTTAGATCGGTAGCCAATGCAGTGCGTTCTGGTAATATTGCTGGATCTGCTTTAAACATGGAATTAGCGCATGAAGCATTTTAAATAATGATATTTTTAAACTAAAAAACCTCAGAATATTCTGAGGTTATTTGTTTTAAAACTTTGCTATTAATTTCTATACTATAGATTTCAAAAAAGTATTATAATGTTCCAACTCCAATGGGACATCTGCATTTTTTTCCATGTCATGAAAATGATGGGTTGCTAAACAAGTCATTCCTGTAAAGGCATTCATTTTATGAAAACCAAACATAGCACCTTCGTCGACACTTTTCTGATCAAAAAATTCGTTTTCTAATGTAAAAGCAGCTTTTGGAGCGTTCCAACTTGTGGTTAAAATATACTGTTTCCCATGCATTAATCCACCTGTCCCATAATTAATCTCTGGATTAGACCGACTTCTTCCATCACTACTGTAAATCCCGTTTTGATGACCTTCTGTAAATACTTCATCTATATATTTTTTAAAACCAAACGGAATTTGAAACCACCAAATTGGTGTGTGATAAATAATAATATCTGCCCATTTAAATTTTTCTACTTCTGCTGCTGCATCATAGTCATCTCCAACTTGTGTTTGCTTCACTTCAAAACCATCCAAAGCTTGAAAATGAGATATCGTATTTTGATATAAGGTTTGGTTAAATTTTCCTCCGGAATGTGCGAAAGGATGACCACCATTAATAATAAATATATGTTTCATGTGTATTTGTTTTCAGCAAAATTAAAACACTATTTGTCATTATAAAAATAATATAAATCATACATTTGTATTAATATTTTAATACTATGGTGAATTTAGAATGGTACAGAACCTTTAAGGAAATCTATGAAAATGGGACACTTACTAAAGCCTCTGTCGCTTTGTACGCATCGCAACCAGGTGTTAGTGTACATTTGAATGCGTTAGAAGCCTATGTTGGTAAAAAACTTTTTGAACGTACCTCAAGAAAAATGATTCCTACAGAAGAAGGTAAATTTTTATATGAATATATTATTGAATCTATTAAAACCCTAGAAACTGCAGAACAGCATTTTAAAAGAACAACGCAAGACAAAAATCCATCCTTAAATATTGGAATGTGCTCAGAAATGTTTCAGCTTATTGTGGAACCTGAAATTGCTAAATTAGAATTTGATTTGGTCGCTAGGTTTGGCGATCACACTAATTTAATTAAAGATTTAAATAATGGTATTTTAGATTTGGTTATCACTCCTAAGGTGCAGAATGAAAAAAAATCGTTGGTAGAATATACAGCCTTTTCCAAAGAACGCATTGTGCTTATTGCTGGAAATAAAACAGACACTACTACCATTGAATTACTTATAAACACTAAAGACTTCAAGGCATTAGAAGCAGAGTTACTAAAACACATGTGGTATAGCTCGTCTAATGAAATGGAACACTTTAGACGCTTTTGGTTTGAGAATTTCAATAAAAAACCTGCCTTTAAACCCAATTACATTTTACCCAACATTACTTCTATTATTAGATGTCTAGCTAATGAAAGTGGATTAGCTTTAGTACCTGATTTTTTATGTAACGAAGCTGTAAAAACAAAATCTATTAAACGTATTTGGGATGGTAAAGTAAACACCGAAAACACTTTATACTTTGCTTCTAGAACGGATTTAAAACATAAAAAAGAATTAGAAATACTTCAAGATATTTTTAAATCGAAAATGCAGCAGTAAGCTGTTTCTTTATTTTCGGTGCTTTTTATACTTTACTATTTACTTAAAAGCGCAACAATCTCACTAAAATCCTTAGCTTTTGCATAATCTAAAGCTGTTTTACCTTCGTTATCTTTAATGGTAGTATCTGCTTTTTGTTCTAATAATAATTTTACAATCTCTACTTTATTATATTGTGTAGCAAAGGTTAATGCTGTTGTTCCGTTGTTATTAACTTCATTTAAATCGGCTCCATTTTCAATTAAAAACTTCGCAAAAGCGACATTTCCTTTAAAACTAACACCAATTAAAGCAGTATTCCCAGACGCATCTTTAGCGTTAATAGGCGCATTATGTTGTACTAAAACTTTGGTTGCAGCTTCGTTATCAAAATAGGTTGCTAAGATTAATGGTGTAAATCCACGTTGGTCTTTTGCTTCGGCTAATTTTGGGTTTTCATTTAATAATACATTTAAGGTAGCAGTATCATTATTTTTTATGCTTTCAAAAACTTTATCTGTATTCATTTTGTTTCATTTTTACTGTTATTAAAAGCTGTTTGAATCTATATTCTTAACGTGATTCAAAATATAAAACCTTAGGTTTCAACTTAAAAAAACTTCATTTAAATTATTAATAATCAATAAAAAAGGAATGGACTTTACATAAATCCATTCCTTTATATTATATATCATCGTCTTTTATTTCACGTCAAAACGATCTAAATTCATCACTTTAGTCCAAGCTGCAACGAAGTCTTTTACAAAACGATCTTGACCATCATTTGCACCATAAACTTCTGCTATTGCTCTTAACTCTGTATTAGAACCAAAGATTAAATCGGCTCTAGTTCCTTTAAACTTAACTTCACCTGTATTACGGTTACTACCTTCAAAAAATCTATCGTCTGAAGACGTTGCTTTCCAAGTGTATGTAAAGTCTAAAATGTTTTTGAAAAAATCGTTAGTTAAACTACCAACATTATCTGTAAACACACCATTATTAGAGCCATCGTAATTAGCACCTAACACACGTAAACCACCAACTAAAACAGTTAATTCTGGCACAGAAAGCGTTAGTAAATTAGCTTTATCAATTAGTAAATCTTCTGCAGCAATTTTTAAGTTTCCTTTAATGTAGTTTCTAAAACCATCTGCTAAAGGCTCTAAATACCCAAACTGCTCGATATCTGTTTGCTCTTGTGTAGCATCTCCTCTACCTTGTAAAAAGTCTACTTCCTGATTGTATCCTGCATTCTTTAACGCTTTTTCTACTCCAACATTTCCAGCAAGCACTATTAAATCTGCTAAAGAAACAGTGCCTTCAAATTTAGTTTTAATACCTTCTAGTACATCAAGGACTTTATTTAATTCGGTTGGATTATTTACTTCCCAGCTACGTTGTGGCTCTAAAGCAATACGTGCTCCGTTGGCACCACCACGATTATCTGATCCTCTAAATGTTGATGCTGAAGCCCAAGCGGTTGTTACTAATTGTGAAACTGTTAAACCAGAATCCATAATCATAACTTTTAAGTTAGCGATATCAGCATCACTTAATTTATAATCCACTGTTGGAATTGGATCTTGCCATAATAATTCTTCTTTAGGCACTTCTGGTCCTAAGTATCTAGACGTTGGTCCTAAATCACGATGTGTTAATTTATACCAAGCACGTGCAAATGCGTCTTCAAATGCTTTATGGTCTGCATGAAAACGTTTAGAAATTTCTAAATATTTAGGATCCACTTTTAAAGCAATATCTGCAGTCGTCATCATTAAATCTTGTCTTCCGTTAGCGTCACCTGCTTTTGGAGCGCGTTTGGCATTAGACTCTGCTGTTGGTTTCCATTGGTGTGCACCAGCTGGACTTTTAGTTAATTCCCAATCGTAATTTAATAATACATCAAAATAATCTGCATCCCAACGTGTTGGATTTGGTGTCCATGCACCTTCAATACCACTAGTAATAGTATCGTCTAAAACACCTGTACCAAAACTATTTTTCCAACCAGTACTCATTTCTTCGATTGATGCACCATGAGGCTCTTTACCAACATATTTATTTGGATCTGCAGCTCCATGCGCTTTACCGAAAGTATGACCACCAGCAACTAAAGCTACAGTCTCTTCATCATTCATTGCCATTCTACCAAAGGTTTCTCTCACATCATGTGCCGAACCCATTGGATCTGGAACTCCGTTTGGCCCTTCTGGGTTAACATAAATCCAACCCATCATTACAGCTGCTAAAGGATCTTCTAGATCGCCTTCTTTATATCTGTCTTCATTTGCTCCCCATTCTGTTTCACTTCCCCAATATATATCTTGTTCAGGCTCCCAAACATCCGCTCTACCTCCTGCAAAACCAAATGTTGGAAAACCCATAGACTCTAAGGCGCAGTTACCAGCTAAAATCATTAAATCTGCCCAAGAAATTTTATTTCCATATTTTTGTTTGATAGGCCATAATAATAAACGAGCTTTATCTAAGTTACCATTATCTGGCCAACTATTAATTGGTGCAAAACGTTGGTTTCCAGCTCCTGCTCCTCCACGACCATCACCAACTCTGTACGTTCCTGCACTATGCCAAGCCATACGTATCATTAATCCTCCGTAATGTCCATAATCTGCAGGCCACCAGTCTTGAGAGTCTGTCATAAAAGCTGTAAGTTCTGCTTTTAAGGCCTCATAATCTAAACTTTTAAAAGCTTCGGCATAATCAAAGTCGTCTCCCATTGGGTTTGATTTAGAAGCATTTTGGCGTAAAATATTTAGTTTTAATTCGTTTGGCCACCAATCTCTATTTTTTACCCCACCACCAGAAGTATGTTTAACTGTTCCACTTAAAAAAGGGCAATTTGCTGAACTTTCATTAATATCAAAGTTTTTACCATTTGGCTGATGACTTGAATGAGGATTATTTTCCATAGTATTTATTTTAGATTTAATTTGAGATAAAATTAGATATATACCTTATAAATTTACTATTAAAAAAATTGATTGTTACTATTTTAGAATAGGTTTTGTTTATCGACTATATAAATTTCAATAGTTTAAAATTATTTGATAATATTTTGCTAACATTGATTGTGACACCTCATTATTACTTATTTTTACTTGCTTAACAATAAAATCAATTAAAATGGCTAAAATAACATTAGGAGGCACTCCTGTTGAAACTATAGGACAATTACCAAAAATCGGAGAAAAAGCTCCAGATTTCACTTTAACACTTAGCGACTTATCGACTCAAAAATTATCGGACTTTGAAGGTCATAAAGTGGTTTTAAACATTTTTCCGAGTGTAGATACTGGTACATGCGCAACTTCTGTAAGATCATTTAATAAAGAAGCTGCAGAGATGGATAATACTAAAGTACTTTGCATCTCTAGAGATTTACCATTTGCTCAAGCACGTTTTTGTGGTGCAGAAGGTATTGATAACGTTATGATGTTATCTGATTTTAAAACGGGACAATTTGGTAAAGATTACGGTTTAGAATTTGCATCTGGTCCTTTTGAAGGGTTACACTCTAGATGTGTTGTGGTTTTAGATGAAAATGGAATTGTACAATATACAGAGCAAGTACAAGAAGTGGCTGACGAGCCTAATTATAAAGCGTCACTTTACGCATTATTAGATGAGTAAAAAAGAACCATTTATAATTAATCGTTTAAAAAGTGTTGGGTATGCCTTTAAAGGCATGCTCTTACTTTTAAAAACAGAAGCCAGTATACAAATACAATTTTGTATTGCTATTATTGTTACTATCGCTGGTTTTGTTTTAAACATCACCTCTACCGAGTGGATTATGCAATGCTTTGCAATAGGCTTGGTCATGAGTGTAGAAGGTGTAAATACTGCTATTGAGGCAATTGCAGATTTTATACATCCAGAACATCACGAAAAAATTGGTTTTATTAAAGACATTGCTGCAGGTGCTGTTTTTATTGCATCCATAGCTGCTACAATCATTGGTTTGATTATTTATATCCCAAAGCTATTTTAAACAATTATCCATTAGGATAAACGTTAACTATTTGTATTTTTACGCAAATTAAACCCAAAAATGGCGAAAGCAAAAAAACAAACTAAAACAAAAAAGAAAGTCGGTTTTAAAAAACCTGACTTAACCTTAACTAGTCAGCAAAAACTAGTCTTGGGTAGCTTTTTAATAATTTTAGGTGTCTTGTTTTTTATATCCTTTTTATCCTATTTATTTACGGGTAAAATTGACCAAAGTGCCTTAACCGAATTTTCTTCTAGAGAAGTAGAAACCCAAAATTGGTTAAGTAAACTAGGTGCTTGGATTAGCGATCTATTTATTCAACGTGGTTTTGGTATAGCAGCTTTTATATTTTCTGGTCTTACCTTTTTATCAGGAGTCTACGTGCTTACTGACCTAAACAAAACTAAATTACGTAAACATTGGTTTTGGGGCATTTTAGTTGTTATTTGGTTTTCAGTTTTATTTGGCTTTTTTGCTCATAAAAATGATGTATTAAGCGGAACTATTGGTTTTGAAATTAATAGCTTTTTCCAAGATTATATTGGTAAAATTGGAACTATATTATTATTAGCTTTTGCTTTTATTAGCTATTTAGCCATTCGTTTTAAATTTACACCACAACGCATAGCAGCTATCTTTAAAAATGCTAGAAAGAATATTAAGGACGATTTTAAAGATGATTTTGTTCCTGTAGATAATTCGTATTCAGACGAAGCTGAAGCTATGAAGTCTGCTTTTGAAGTGGATAAAAAAGTAGAACCTACAATTTCAAACCATTCAAAAATAGAAACCACAAATAATATAGAACTAACGCAAGAAGTTAGTAAGCCTGAGGTGTCTTCAAAAGAAATAAAAACAGAAATAACAACGCCTGAGATTGAAATAGAAGAACCTCAAGTAGAAATTGAGGTAGAATCTGTTACAGAAGAAATATCAGAAACTGATAATCTTGCCAATAAGTTAGTAGAAGACTTTGGGCAGTTTGATCCTACTTTAGAATTGGGTAAATATCAATTTCCGCCTTTAGACTTACTTAAAAAGTATGATAACGAAGGTGTTACCATCAATCAAGAAGAATTAGAAGAAAATAAAAACCGAATTGTTGACACTTTAAATAACTACAAAATTGGAATTGCTAGTATTAAAGCTACTATTGGACCAACAGTCACGTTATATGAAATTGTTCCGGAAGCTGGAATCAGAATTTCAAAAATCAAAAATTTAGAAGATGACATTGCTTTATCACTGTCTGCTTTAGGTATACGTATTATTGCACCAATTCCTGGAAAAGGAACCATAGGTATTGAAGTGCCTAATAAAAATGCAACCATCGTTTCCATGCGCTCTGTAATTGCATCTCAAAAATTTCAGAAAACCGAAATGCATTTGCCAATAGCAATTGGTAAAACAATTAGTAATGAAACTTTAGTCATTGACTTAGCTAAAATGCCACACTTACTAATGGCTGGAGCAACAGGTCAAGGTAAATCGGTAGGTTTAAATGCTGTACTAACATCGTTATTATACAAAAAGCATCCTGCTGAAGTTAAGTTTGTTTTAGTCGATCCAAAAAAGGTAGAATTAACCCTATTTAATAAGATAGAACGACACTATTTAGCAAAACTTCCGGATGAAGCTGAAGCTATTATAACAGACAATACCAAAGTGATACACACATTAAACTCGCTGTGTATAGAAATGGATAATCGTTACGAAATGCTTAAAAACGCATTGTGTCGTAACATTGTCGAATATAACACCAAGTTTAAAGCGCGTAAATTAAATCCAAACGAAGGTCATGCTTACCTACCTTATATTGTCTTAGTAGTCGATGAGTTTGCAGATTTAATTATGACCGCAGGAAAAGAGGTAGAAACACCTGTTGCACGTTTAGCACAATTAGCTCGTGCAATTGGGATTCACTTAATTATTGCAACTCAACGTCCATCTGTAAACGTTATTACAGGTATAATTAAAGCTAACTTCCCAGCACGTATTGCTTTTAGAGTATCTAGTAAAATAGACTCTAGAACCATATTAGATGCAGGTGGAGCAGATCAATTAATTGGACGTGGAGACATGTTATATACACAAGGTAATGATATGATTCGTATCCAATGTGCTTTTGTTGACACTCCAGAAGTTGAAAAAATTGTAGATTTTATTGGTAATCAAAAGGCTTATCCAGATGCTTATTTATTACCAGAGTATGTTGGCGAAGAAAGTGGCACAAGTCTTGATATAGATATATCTGAAAGAGATGTTTTATTTAAAGATGCTGCCGAAATTATTGTGACAGCTCAACAAGGGTCTGCTTCTTTATTACAACGTAAATTAAAATTAGGTTACAATCGTGCAGGTCGTTTAATTGACCAACTAGAAGCAGCAGGAATTGTAGGCGGATTTGAAGGTAGTAAAGCAAGACAGGTTTTAGTTGTAGATTTAGTAGCTCTTGATCAACTATTAGAAAACGAAAAAAAATAAATTACACTTAAAATGAAAAAATTATTAGTATTATTTTTATTAGCTACAAGTAGCATTTTTGCACAGGATGACCAAGCAAATACGCTACTAAACGAAGTTTCAAACAAAGCTAAAAGTTACAACAATATTTCTATTGCTTTTAAATACGTTTTAGAAAATACTGAAGAAAACATAAAACAAGAAACCAAAGGTGACGTTGTTATGCAAGGTGATAAATACCGTTTAAATATTTTAGGTATTACGCGTATTTATGATGGTCAAAACATTTATAGCATAAGCCCAGAAGATGAAGAGGTTACTGTATCTAAAGGAAGTGATCAAGATGAAAGCACGATTACACCTAGTAAAATGTTAACGTTTTACAAGGAAGGTTTTACTTTTAAAATGGATATTGTACAAGATGTTAATGGTAGAAAAATCCAATATGTTAAACTAACACCAATGGATTCTAATTCCGAAATTAAATATGTTTTGTTAGGTATTGATACTAAGACGAAACACATCTATAGATTAATAGAAGTTGGAAATAACGGAACAAAAACAACTTTGACTGTTAATTCTTTTAAAACTAATGAGACTTTATCAAAATCCTTATTTACCTTTGACAAAAATAAATTTAAGGACTATTACATCAATAAACTGGATTAATTCTAAGTGAAAATATTAGATAGGTACATATTAACTACATATCTTAAAACCTTTATCAGCGTGTTTGTAATACTCATGCTGATTTTTGTTTTACAGGCTATATGGCTATACATTAAAGAGTTAGCAGGAAAAGACTTAGACATTGTTACCGTCTTAAAGTTTTTAATGTATATCACTCCTACCCTTATTCCGTTAATTTTACCGCTTACAATTTTGTTAGCGTCCATTATGGTTTTTGGTGATTTTGCTGAAAACTATGAGTTTGCTGCAATGAAGTCTACAGGGATTTCATTACAACGTGCCATGTCTGGATTAGGTCTATTTATTGTAGGCTTAGGTGTATTAACCTTCTTTTTTAGTAATAATGTTATTCCGTGGGCAGAATATAATAGTTTTAATTTAAGAAGAAACATTGCTAATGTAAAACCTGCTATGATTATAGCAGAAGGTCAATTTAATGATATTGGTGATGCTTTTAATATTAAGGTTGAAGAAAAGTCTGGTAAAAATGGTAAATTTCTTAAAGGTATAACAATACATAAAAAAGGCTCTAGTCGCATGTCTGGTAACTTTACCACAATTGTTGCAGATCATGGAGAATTGGCTAGCCAAGAGGATTCAAACGTGCTTAACTTAGTTTTGTATGATGGATATTATTATGATGATACACCACCTAGAAAAGCGGAAGAACGAAACAAAAAACCTTTTAGTAAAGCAGAATTTAAAAAGCATATTTTATCTCTAGATTTATCTGAATTAAATAATATTGATTTAGACCAAAAAAATGTTGAGAACAAATACACGATGCTTAACGTATCAGAGTTAAATTACACAATAGACTCACTTAAAACAGAACGTAATGGCGTGGTTAGCGAGTTTTCCAACACCATATATAATAGGACTAATTTACCAACTTTAAATTTGACCATCAAATCCATAAAAGATAGTATTTATGGTGGAGATATTTTAGACATTTTTAATACCAAACGTAAAATACAAGTATTAGATTATGCTGTTAATAGCGTATCGAGTACTCAACAGATATTAAAATCTAAGACCACAGCTTTACAAATAAAGAACTCTAATATTTATAAACATGGTATACAATTGCACAAAAAATTTGCATTAGGTATAGCCTGTATTATTCTGTTTTTTGTTGGAGCTCCATTAGGTGCCTTAATACGCAAAGGAGGTTTAGGATTACCAATGGTTATTGCTATAGTCTTGTTTTTAAGTTATCACTTTATAGGTTTATTTGCCGAAAACAGTGCTAAAAACGGAAAACTAAACCCTGTACTCTCTGCTTGGTTTTCAACGTTAATCATGTTACCTTTAAGTATATTTTTGACTAAACGCGCAACTCAAGATAGAGGTATTTTTGAATTTGACCATATTACAGTTCCTATTAAAAATTGGTACAATGCTAAATTTGGTAAAACTAAAATTACAGCTGATACATTAAGCTCTGATACAATCTATCTACCAGAAACTGAAAAAGCTAGCTATAAAACATTATCAACACTTAGTATTACTTTTTACATAATTAGTGTTGCTCTATTTATTTTATACTTTGTATTTAAAAACAACAAATTACCAGTTGTAGCTTTAGCTGGAATACAGATTAGTTTAGTTTCATTTATTGTATTTTTATTTAATTATATAAAATCAACTTTAAGCTTTAATAAGTTACACAGCCTAATTTCTGATAAAAAAGAACCTGTAATACAAACCATTATAGGTATAGTTATTTATCCTTTAATATATATATTAAGAGTTCAAAAACTTACTGTTGGAACAGATTATAATATCTTACCAAATAGCACAACAGAAGACATAGCAACCACTACTCCAATTACCTTGGAAGCTAGTGATATTAAAAATTATAAAATAATATCTAAATTAAGTTACGTGTTTTTTACAATCGCGTTAGTATTATTTATTTTGTTTTTTGTGTTTAAAAACAACAAGCTTCCTGTATTCTCACAAGCTAGTATTCAGATAAGTGCAATTTCATTTTTAGTGTTTCTTTTTAATTATATAAAAGCAACCCTTGAATACAGAAAACTACTTAAAATAATAGTAGTAAAAGACAACCCATTAGTTACCGCTTTAGGAGCTGTGTTTTACCCTTACACGCATTACTTTAGAACTCAAAAACTAGACACTTAGTTATACTAACTAAGAAATATGCAATATCTTTGCAGTACAACACAAATGTTATGATTACTACAAAAACAGAACGACAAACTTCTTTTCAATTAAATACAATAGAAGAAGCAATTCAAGATATAAAAGCAGGAAAAGTTATTATCGTAGTCGATGATGAAGACAGAGAAAATGAAGGTGATTTTTTAGCTGCTGCAGAATTAGTTACGCCAGAGATGATCAACTTTATGGCTACTCATGGTAGAGGATTAATTTGCACACCCTTAACAGAACATAGATGTGAAGAGTTAGATTTACATATGATGGTTACTAACAATACCGATCATATGGAAACTGCCTTTACAGTATCCGTAGATTTAAAAGGAAATGGTGTTACCACAGGAATATCTGCAGGTGACAGAGCAAAAACCGTACTATCATTAACTAATCCTGACACTAAACCTTTTGATTTAGCACGACCAGGACATATCTTTCCTTTAGTGGCAAAAGAAGGTGGTGTTTTAAGACGAACAGGTCACACGGAAGCTGCTATAGATTTTGCAAGATTAGCAGGCTTACAACCTGCTGGAGTTATTGTAGAAATCATGAACGAAGATGGTACTATGGCTCGCTTACCTCAACTAATTGAAGTTGCTAAAAAGTTTGATTTAAAACTAGTATCCATTGAGGACCTAATTGCCTATAGAATGGATCATGATTCTTTAATTGCTAAAAAAGAAGATTTTCAGATTGAAACTAGATTTGGTAGTTTTAGATTAAGAGCTTACCAACAAACGACAAATAACCAAGTACATATAGCTTTAACTAAAGGTGATTGGACTAGTGAAGATACCGTTTTAACACGAGTTAATTCTACTTTAGTAAATAACGATATATTAGGTACGTTAACCAATAACGCAGACGAGAAATTAGATGATATGTTCCGTGTAATTAATGACGAAGGTCGTGGAGCTATATTATTTATAAACCAACAAGCAGAATCTATGAATTTACTGCAACGCTTGTCTGTTTTAAAAAGCGCGCAAAAGCCAAACACTGTTGCTAAAGCTCCTGCTATTGCAATGGATAGTAAAGACTTTGGAATTGGAGCGCAAATTTTACATGATTTAAATATTCATAAACTAAAATTAATATCTAACTCTCAGCAAACAAAACGTGTTGGTATGATTGGTTATGGTTTAGAAATTATAGAATACGTAGGTTATTAATTAATAACTTTATTACAATAAAAAAAGCTCCAATTATTTATTAATTGGAGCTTTTTTTTGGATGTTATTTTACTACTTATAACCTATAAAAGTGTCTTGTGCATCTAATACATTTTTGACATAGGTCTTAAATTCTGGGTAGTCAGCAGCTTGAATACGTTTCATTGAAGGCTTTGATTTGATTTCAACCTTTAATTGATTAGCCTTTAACTTACTATAAGTTATGCTATAGGAATGGTCTTTAAAAGTTAGACTAACATTCTCAGGAATTTCAGTAAAAGACTGATCGGCTTGGATATTAACAATATAATCTACTTGGTAAACATCCATGTTTTCGTATAATGTATAATCAATTACATGCTCACGTTTTTCTAAACTAACAATACTATTGGTATAAGGATTAGATACCATTGGTAATTGCAACACATTAGTAGATCCTATTTTATTTATTTTTTTGTTTAATGTCATATCTGAAGTATATTTAATCAACATGTCATCATTAAGTCTTTCTATATTATTCACACTATTTAAAGTAAAGTCATCTGACAATCTATTATCATAATCTTCGTAAACAGATTTTTTAACAACCTCTGCATTTGGCTCTGCAAATACACTAGAATAATAAGAATTAACGTGACCACTATATTCTGAGTCTATTACCATACCAATTTTTGAATTATCGATATTTAATGTAACTATGTTTTTAGAGACCGCTTGCTCTCTTGATAAATTATTTAATTTAAATAAATCATACGTTTTAGTATCATTTCTATCCAAAGGAATCTCTAATGCTGTAGCACCTCTTAATGATGTTGGTAAAGATTTATACGGTAAATACTTATCTGTTAATTCTAAAAACTGATCTTTTCCATCAATTTTAACTTTTGCAATACAGTGATTAAAATCTGTACTTGGCAATACTAAACTGTTATAACCGTAATCTGAGGTTAAAACAAGTACTAAATTAGCGTCTAACTCGGCTTTTTTAGCCAACGTTACATATAAAGTAGAAAAGTCTTTACAATCTCCTAAATTAGTTTTGATAGTTTTAGATGGTTTTTGTGGTACAAACCCACTTTGTCTAAAACTAACATAACTATAGGTAAAATTATTACGTATATAATTGTAGATAATTTTAGCACGTTGGTCTTCTGATAAATGCTTGTAACCTTCCGGAAATAATGCGTCAAATGTATCTTGCACAGTCGCGTTAACTTCCATAACACTTCTAACTAGGTCAGAATACCATATAGAAATTTCGTTCCAACTATCTATTGTACTAAAGTGAACATACTCTGCAACATCACTATCGCTTGGCATATAGTCTTCACCTTGTGGTAATCCTGGATTATTTAAAATAGTCCATTCGTATAATTTAGAATCGCCTTTAGTTGTTATTTTAGGTTGTGTATTACCGTTAACACTTTTATAATTTAATTTATAATCTTTTGGCGCAATTACTTTAACTGAAGAAGAGGCAGTAGGATGAAAAGAACCTAACATAAAACGGTCAGAATACGTTTTGTAAAAACGACCTGACTTAGAAAACGAATATTCGTAATCTAAATAAATAACATCACCAATTGACAATCCGTTAAATACTAAGCTAGATCCACTTTTATCTGCTGGTACGATGCTTTTATCTTGTTTAACAATTTCTGATTTATTAATATTATATGTTCCGCTTAAACCTAAATCATATTCTTTAAAACGTTCTACTCCATTGTCTGAAGTAATTTCGTAGATAAAAACAGATCTATAATTACCACCACCTTCACTATACAACTCTACAGTACTATTATCATGTAATATATTAAACCCATAATTATTGGTTAAAATCTTACCTCTAGTGTCCGTAATTAATCCGTAAGCATCTTCTGTTACTAAATCTTTTAAAACGTTATTTTCGTTATTTAAATCTTTTAATTTTTTTCTTAGGGATTTATCGTTGCTATTGTGAGCCAATGATGCTTGATACGCAGTAATTGCTTTTTGTTTATCTATTTGAAGTAAAGCATCCCCTTTTAACTCTTGAAAAACAAACGAGTCTGGAAAATTTGATAATCCTTGATCAATATATTTTAAAGATTCTTTATGTTTTTGATATTGATGTAATTTATTAATAATTGATCTTAAGTAATAATTATCTGTCCCTAGATATTCAATCTCATTGGTTAACATATCCATGACTTTATCTTTTTGATTGCGTCTATCGTAATAAGACACTAGCTGTCTAACTAAAGCTAAGTCAAAGGTGCTTTTTTCTAAATCTTCTAATATACTAATGGTCTTATTTTCCTCTTCAAACAATGACGCATATAAAGGTGCATAACGTAATACTAACTTAGTATTACCATCTGCCATCTTCATTAACTTATCTAGGTTTTTTTTGACTTTAGCTTTATTTTCTTGACGTGCATTGTAGATAAAATCTGCAGTTTCGTGCATGATTTCTAAATCAATAGTTTTTTTAAGTTTCTCCAGGTATTCTTCTAACTCAGTAAGACTCATTCTAGTCAACTCGTCAAACAACATAACTTTTAATAAAACTGGTAGATAATAGGAGTCGTCATCCAGTTCCATATTTTTATTAATTTCTTGTATGCTAGTATAATCTTCTTCTAAAGAATACACAGAAATCATTAATTTTCTTAACAAACTACTTTTTGGATAGTGCTCTAAAAATGGTTGTAATACTTTTTTAGCTTCTTCATATTTAGAGTTTCTTAAATACGTTTTTACTAAACAATAGGCATTAAAAAAGTTATTTGGGTTTTGATCAATTTTGTTTAAAAAATAAGCCTCAAAACTATTAGTAATTGGTTTTGCATTTAGTTGATTTACAGTACTTTTATTATAGTCAGCATAGCTTGCAGTATCTTTTAGATTAGTATTATGTGAGCCATCTAAATTTAATGGACTAACTATAAAGTAGCTACCATAATCACTCTCTGCGGTTTTTATTAATAACCTATTATTACCTTTAGGAAACGTTACTTTGACTTGATACGCATCTAGTTCTGTAACAACGTCTTGTTTGTTTTCAAAAATTACTACATCATTTAACCATAATTTAAAAGCAGATCCGCTTCCTATACGTAAAATTACTGTTTCGTCTTGTGATGCAGTAACAAATGTTTGCGCATAATTAACACCAGAGCCATACTCTTCGTGATTTGTAAAAAACTGATAAGCCTCTTCTTGGTTTTTTGCAGTGTACCAATTAACAAAACCATTACTTTCTGCATCAAAAGGCGCATCACTATTAGCGTTTGTTTCTGGACCATATACACGATCAAGACCACTTTTATTTAAGTTTTCAAAAACACCACAATACTGCCAATGTCTAAACGATGGTATATTGTTCATTTTAGAATTATATGTCTTCCAGTCTTTACTGTCTCTTGCTAATACAGACTCTAGGTAAATTATAGCATCTTTGATAGTGCTATGTGTGGGATTTTTTTTGGCAACGCTTCGAATTGCTCCTATATTTTTGCTATTAAAACCAGTTTCTAGATACGTATTAAATAAATAATTTTCATTCCAAAGTGCATATAAGTGATACTGATAATCTGCATCATTTAAAAATGCAGGCAAAAACTCTTTATTAGTTCTAAATTGACCATTCTCTACCCTAAGCATTTCATTAACAATAAGATTTTGAATAGTATTGTCATTAACATTCTTTAATGTTTCAGTAGCAGAAACACGATTATTACTTAATAACTCTTGCCAAAATTGATCATAATTATCTTGGGCTAAAGCCGAATAAAAGCTTAGCAAAATAAATAGTATAGCGAATTTTTTCATTTAGTGGTTGGTTTAAGGGATTGTGATAATAAATTAAAGATTATAGTGATTGTTTAATAGCGTCTACCATAAGTTGAGCACGCTCACGGACTTGTTGTTCTGTCCAAGATAACTTTATCAAACAAGATATGTTTCTACCAATAAAATGATCTGAAGCATCAAATGTTTTAGTTTGTAAGTACGCTAAACCATTTTTAACGTCGTTAGATACTGGATACAAGGTTTTAATATCTTTTAAATGCTCCCATTTTCTAATATAATGCCAATTATTATCATAATAATGAAAACAAGCATCAACACCACTCTCTTTAAAAGTAGAAGCTACTTTTCTGGCAGTATCTAAATTAGGTAAGAAAAAGTTTAAAAACGCGTAACTTTCTTCTCCTCCTTCTGGAACCGTTCTAAAAGTTACCTCAGGAAACACAGACAGTGCTTCCCTTAATATTGTGTAGTTTTTTTTCTGAATAGCGATAAAATCCTTTAATCGTCTTATTTGAGCCAATCCTACAGCTGCATTAAGCTCTGATATTCTGAAGTTATATCCTAAATATGGGTGTAATTCTGCTCCTCTATCACTACCAATATGATCGTGACCATGATCGGTAAACAAATCAGCGTTTTTAGCATATTGTGCATTGTTAGTAACCACTGCTCCACCTTCTCCACAAGTTATTGTTTTTACAAAATCAAAACTAAAACATCCTAAGTCACCATAAGTACCAAGATATTTTCCTTTATAAGTTCCTCCAATAGCTTGGCAAGCATCTTCGATTAGCTTAAGATTATGATCTTTAGCTATAGCCATCAAAGCATCTAAATTAGCCATGCTTCCACACATGTGTACTGGCATTATAGCTTTAGTCTTACTGGTAATTGCTTTAGATACAGCTTCAGGATTAAGGGTTAACGTATCGTCAATATCTACCAAAACAGGAATTGCGCCTAACATCATAATAGCTTCAAAACTAGCTACAAATGTAAAGCAAGGCATAATAACTTCATCTCCTGCTCCAATACCAGCTAGCGCTAACGCAACAGATACAGCAGCTGTACCATTGGTAACTAATTGTGCGTGATTAACTTCTAATGTATGTTGAATTTCGTTTTCTAAAGATTGTGCTTTGTAATGTCCATTTCTCATGGCATCAAAACCATAGCGCATCAAAACACCATTATCTAAAACATCCTCTACTTCTTTTCTCTCTAAAGCTCCAAAGCTTTCAAATCCTGGCATCTGTATAATATTTGTTAATATTCCAAATCTAACAGAAAATAAGCAATAAAAAAAACGTCTAAAAATTAATTTAGACGCTTTAATAATTATAGATGGTATTTATATTACTAGTAGTTTTCTAAAATAGATTCAATAAAAGCAAAATGTCTGTCTGTTTCACGTAAAAAGGTATAACCAGATAATTCGCCTATAATATTTAATTGATCGTTTAATGCCACTAAATTTGGATAACCTCCATTAGTATTGTATTTACTAACCACAGTATTGTTTTTCTTTTGTTGTTCTTCAGAAATTATATCTGTACGTCTTGGCATATCAATCATAACTAACACAAACTGTTCTGCTTTTTCTTCAAAAGCTTCTGTATTAAAAAAGTCTTTTTTCAACATTTTGCAAGGTGCACACCAATCACTACCTGTAAAGTAAATTAATATTGGTTTTTTAGATGAAATAGCCTCAGTTTTTGCTTCATTTAAATCCGTCAACCAATTTAAGTTTGACATGTCTTCGTCTTCTTCTTGAGCAGAAACAGCGAAAGAGATACATAAGACAAATAAAAATATTAATTTTTTCATATTGTGTGTGTTAAGCTTTACAAAAATATTCTTTTTACTGAAATAACAATAATCTTGCCACGAAATTCTATTTCCAAATAATTACACTTTCTTCAATAGGTTTTCTAACTTTTTTAAGTTTAGACATAAAATCATCTTCAGCCCTATATCCTATTGGCATAATAAGGACAGATTTTAAATTTAACTTTTCTAAATTTAAAGTAGCATCATAATCTTTAGTCGAAAACCCTTCCATAGGACAAGCATCTATATTTAATAACGCACAAACCGTCATTAAATTTCCTAAAGCTAAATAAGCTTGTTTAGTGGCCCAAGTTTCTTTATCAATTTGAGTTTTAGCATCAAAATCATGAACTAAAAAATTTTTAAATGGATCCAAAATCTCATTAGGAGTGTTTCTAAGTTCTTTAACTCTATTAAAATAATCTAAAACAAAAGGTGTATCCATTTTTGAATCAATGCAAAACACAAATAAATGAGAAGCTTCTTGCACCTGTTTTTGATTAAATGATAAAGGAACTAATTGCTTTTGTAGTGTTTTATCTTTTATAACTAATAACTTTATTGGTTGAAGACCGTACGATGTTGCAGTTAAATTAAACGCTTCAGTTAAAATTTTAATATCACTTTGTGCAATTATTTTTTTTGAATCAAAACTTTTGGTGGCATATCTCCAGTTAAGTTGTTCAATTATATCCATAATATCCTTTTTTAAGCAAAAATAAAGCTTATCAATCATGCAAAACACATAAAACCCTATAGATTTTTAAATAATGTAAGATTTAATTACTTGTTATCATATTGATAAACAACTTTTTAAAAAATAATGCATTTTTTATTTGAAAATAACTAAAATCATATCTATATTTGCACTCGCAATTGGAGGATATCCAATGAGACACTCAAGGAGAATTGGCAGAGTGGTCGAATGCGGCAGTCTTGAAAACTGTTGAGGGTCACACCTCCGGGGGTTCGAATCCCTCATTCTCCGCAAAAGCCTTACATTTTATGTAAGGCTTTTTTTATTATATCAACTTTTGATTTTATTAATTATACAGAGATCTATATTTTTTTTTAAAAACCTTTTACCCTTTTTACTTATGGTTATTGATATATTTATTACACCTATTTTGATTTAAATTGCTTAATAGCTTCTTTAAAAAATGATATAACATCATTTATATTTACGTCCAACAATTCTAAAATTGCACCAGTAAAATCTTCTGTTCTCCACTCTCCTATTGTTAATTCATTAAAATTATAAGGTTTAATTATTTTATCATTTTTATATCCAGAGATATAAAAATAGTGGGTTTTAGATACATTATCCGGAATCGCTAGTCCTAAACCAATCGTTAAATCAGTATCTGGTATCTTAGCATAAATACCAGTATCAAAATGATGAGGCCATACTCTGCAAGGTGCTTCCAATTTATAATATGCTTTTATACTTTCAATAACTTTTTCTGCCATTACACGTTGAGCTGTCAATGTTTTTAGACGATCTAAATTAGACAATTTAAAAGTGTAACTAGCATTTATACTATATGGCAACGTATAATGAAACTTATAGGTGTACAACTTATTAAGATTGCTTTTAGACATATCCGAAAGCCACTTTAGGATAGTGCTATGCGAGACACCATCCAAACTAAAACTTGTTTTACCTTTTTTAGAGTTCCATACTAATGCGAAGTTGTCATAATCTAAACCTAAGACATCTTCGTTTATAGAAAGTGAATGCGTATATAAACACTTATCTGTTATACTAAATCCAAAATTTGTATGACTGTCGTCGTCTTTCTTTTCAAGAAAACTAATTCCAGCTGCAGCTAAATACTGAGCTGCCAAATGCATTTGATCATCCATAATAAGTTGTTTTAGATATTATAATTAAGTCTATAAATTAGTGTATTTAAGCATCAATAATTTAAATATTACAATAAAATTTTCTTAAATAAGCTTATTAATACAACATACTTAAAAGTTGTGACAAAAAATGTGATAAAAACATTAGACTTAATACTTTATAAAATCCATCCTATTTATTCTATTAGATTTTGAAATAAAAAAAAAGCCATAACATTTAATCTGTTATGGCTTTTTAAAATTATAAGTAGTGACATTACTCCCAAAACCCTTCAATCTCTTCTAAAGATTTACCTTTAGTTTCTGGTATAAATTTATAGGTTACGTACACTATAATTAATATAAAAGCAATAAATATAAAATAAGGTAAAGAGCCATTCCATGGAGCACTGTTATTAGTCTCACTTCCCATAACCATTGGAAAAGATTGAGAAACCACATAATTTGCAGCCCATTGTGCTGCTACAGCTACTGACATAGCCACACTACGTATTTTATTTGGAAACATCTCTGACAATAATACCCAAACAACAGGTCCCATTGATAAAGCAAAAGATGCAATAAAAACTAAAACACCAATTAATGATAACATACCAACGCTTTCTTGTTGTAACGTAACTCCTAATAGCAAAAATCCAATTATCATCCCTATTGACCCTATGTACAGTAAAGGTTTACGTCCAAATTTATCTACCGTAAACATGGCTACAAAAGTAAAGACCAAGTTGACAAATGCTAATAATATTTGTTGTGCTAAAACATCTTCTTTTCCAAAACCTAAGGCTTTTTCAAAAATATCTGCACCATAATATAACACTGCATTTATACCTGTAAATTGTTGCAACATAGACAAAGCAGTACCTATTGCTATGATAATTAATATAGCTTTAGAAAAATAACTAACCTTAATACCATCGTTATTTTGGTTTAAAGATTTTTTAATTTGTAACATCTCTTTAGACGCTACTTCGGCATCATTAATTTGCTCTAATACAATTAATGCCTCTTTATCTTTTCCTTTTAAAGCTAACCATCTTGGACTTTTAGGCACAAAAAATAATAGTATTAAAAATAAGCCACTTGGTATTAACTCTGACCAAAACATACGACGCCATCCAAATTCTATATTTTCAGCTACTGTTAAATTGTTTCCTATATAATAAGTTGCTAAAAACACTACAAAAAAGCCTATAACTATCGCTAATTGATAGTACGTAACCATACGACCTCTTATGTTAGAAGGTGCAATTTCTGCTATATACATTGGTGCATTCATAGATGCTACACCTATACCTAATCCTCCTAAAATTCTAAAAAACACTAGCATACTAACTGATTGTGGAAAAATTTCTGGTAAACCAGAACCATATGCTGATAGTGTAAATAATAATGCCGAAATAATTAAAGACCATTTTCTACCTATTTTTATACTTAATGGTCCTGCTACTATTGCTCCAACAAAGCAACCTAATAGTGCACTACCAACAACCCATCCTTTTAAAGCATCGCTTAATTGAAAATGTTCTGTAAGATAATATTGAGCGCCATTTATAACACCTGTATCATAACCAAATAATAAACCTCCTAATGCTGATACAGCTGCAATTAGAAGTAAGAAAACACTTTTTTTCATTTAAATAATTTTTGTTAGTCAATAAATATACTATTAAATTGATAATAAATTCAACATGTTTGGTTTTTGTATGGTTAGTATTTTTTAATTGTAAGCAATGTATTATTAAAGTAATCTTAACAGATTATTTTATGTGATTAATATCATGTTTTAATGTATAGATTTTAAGTAATTTTATAGTAAACTTATTATTATTATTATTATTATTATGAATACAAATATCAAGTATTATCAAAGTAAAAATGAATTTAGATTATTTGTTAAACAATCACATTCTAATCTTCTTCAATTTAAAAATGAAGGTGATAAAGACGCCTTTAATAATTTAGTTTTAAAAATATTACCTGTTTTACGGAATTACATTAATAGACAACTTAATGTGTACATTAGTCAAGGACATTTTTCCAAAGGAAAATATAAAGGTGATGATATAATAGATCAACTTTTTATAGAAATTTACGATCATATTGAAGACGTTAAACATGAAAAAGACTTTTATGCTTGGTTGTACTTAAAAGTCGATCAAATAATGGAAGACATTAAAGTTGAAGAAGAATTTAATGACTTCTTTTTTAAAAATATTGACACCTATTCTAAACCTGAATGGGATGCTATGGAAGAAAAATATACTAAGGATGCAGATGGTGATTTATTGCTAATTGAGGAGTTGTCTGATAGCTCTTACAATCATAATGACTACGAATTAAAACCTATTTTTATTGAAGAGAATGAAGTCGATTTTATTAATAAAATTGATAAACATTTAAAACAAGATGAATCAAAAAAACACACAGCTTTTGTTGTTGGAAATTTACCAAATGCAATGCGTCAAGTTTTTGAGTTATTTACTAATGAGCATTTATCCTTTGAAGAGATTGCAGTAGTTAGAAAACTATCTATAACTGAGGTTAAAAAATTATTTAGCGATGCTAAAAAAGCTTTACAAATTAGCTTATTTAATAGGTATTTAAATAATTAATCCGATTTTAATTTAAAAAAAAGAGCTATTAATAAATAGCTCTTTTTTTATATTCTATTTTAATATTAAGCTTTAAAGTCTAATCTTTTTTTTCCTGTTATAGCTTCTATATTAATTAAAAACACAGCAGGAATATCATCCTTATAAATTTTACTAGAAAAATCACTTATAAAGTTAGCTTTACTATGTTCTTTTTCTAAAATAATATCTTTTATTCCCAAAGAAAATTTATGCAAATAGGCTTTAGCATCACTACCAAAGTGTTGTTCAAATTTACCGTGTACTAATACAGATTTCCAATTAGTAACATTTTCTACATCAGAAACTAATATTGACACTGTTGGATTTTTACGCATAGCATTCATTTTATGACCATCTCCAGAGTAACATATAATTGCATGCTTTTCTTTGTCAAAAAAATAGGTTATTGGGATTACAAACGGAGTATTGTTATATATATAACCTAATTGTCCAATATAATTGTTTTCTAAAATGTATTCTATTTCTTTTTCTTCTAGATTTTTAAACATAATGCTTAGTGTTTTTTAGTGTTTGTTTCTACTTTTAAATCAGGTATTTTAATTAACTCAATAGTTTGAGAAGCTAAAACAACTTTACCATTGGTTGCTTCAATTTCTGTCCTAATTAAATCATTTAATATGTGTTTTGTTATTCTTCGTTTTTTATAATCTACGATATATCTTAAATTAAATTTAATCCAATTATCTGTTAGTGTGGTTGCTAAAGTAGGCTCTACCATTGCATCTTCTATATAATATTTATTAACGACTTCTTTCCATTGATCTTTAGATGCTTTTGTATATTCTGCTAATGTTGTTGTTGCTGCTTTTATAATTATGGATTTTGCTAAATCAATATCAGAACCATAACGTATTGGCAAATTAAACTCGTCCCAAATAAATGGAAAATCTTTAGAGTAGTTATAAACAGGTCCTTTAAAGACAAATGCATTACTTAATTTTACAATTCGGCCTGTATAATTATCACTTTCTACCCATTGCCCAATTTCCATCATTGTGGTATAAATACTATCTACATCAATGACGTCTCCTTTGATTCCGTTAATTTCTATTCTGTCTCCTGGTTCATACACTTTTACAACAAAAATATACACGGATCCTGCAATGCTTAAAATTAATTCTTGCAATGTAAATGCTAATCCAGCAGACAATAAACCTAGCGTAACTGTAAAATCTTTAATGCTTCCTGTAAAGTATAAAACTGTAATAAAGGCTAACAGAAAATAACCTATTAGCTCAATCCCTTTTTGAGATTTATATCTAACAGAAGTATTAGCAATATTCTTTTTTAAAAAGCGTCTAATAAATTGTACGCAAAGCAATACAAAAACAACTATTACAACATATTTAATTATACTTTGCAATAGTGGATACTCTAAAAACCATTGATTTATTTTCTCCATTATTCAACTATAAATCTTCGTATAATCTTAGTTTATTATTAAGCGATGTTATTTGATTTTGCATGTCCTCTACACGTTGTAATAAATTATAAACTGCATCTAAACCTTCTAAATTTATATTAAGATCAAAGTGTAAACGCATCAATTTTTCAACCTCACTAATTTGTGTTATTTTAATGTAATTATCATTATCTGAAACCACAATTTCAATTAGTTCATAATCTTTTAAATCATTTATAAACGTTGTAGGCACGTTGTAATGCGTACAAAAAGTTGTTATAGAAATTAAATCTGTTACTTCCATAATTATCTTAATTTTTGAAGTTGGGTAAATAAATCTTTCTCTTTATCTGTAAGGTTTGTCGGTGTTTTTATTTGATAGGTTATATATAAATCTCCAAACTGTTCTGCTTTTTTATACTTAGGAAACCCTTTACCTTTTAACTTAACTTTTGTTCCGTTTTGAGTTTCTGGTTTAACCGTTAATTTTACTTTACCATTAAAAGTATCCACCATTAAATCTCCACCTAACATAGCAGTGTATAAGTCTAAATCTACAGTTGTGTAAAGGTTATCTTTATCTCTTTTAAATTTTGAATGATTTTGAATAGAAAACTGAATGTATAAATCACCATTTGGTCCATCATTAACCCCTTTACCTCCATGACCTTTAATTTTAATGGTTTGTCCATTTTCTACTCCAGCAGGAATGGTGATTCTGATGTTTTTATTATTAACAGTAAGTGTGCGTTTATGATCCGTATAAACATCTTTTAAATCTAAATGAAGCTCTGCATTAAAATCTTGACCTCTAAATCTAGTGTTTCTTTGTCTTCCAGATGCTTGACCACCAAACATACTACCAAACATATCTTCAAAATCTTGTTCGCTATAACTACCAGAATTTCCTGCTTGTCCTTGATATGCTCTTTGTTGTTGCTGTTGCTGTTTTGCCTGCTCATAGGCTTCAGCATTTTGCCAATGCGCTCCATATTGATCGTATTTTTTACGATTTTCCGGATTGCTTAATACCTCATTGGCTTCATTAATCTCCTTAAATTTTTTTTCAGCTTCTTTATCGTTTGGATTTAAATCTGGATGAAACTTACGAGCTAGTTTTCTGTAAGCTTTTTTTATATCCTTATCCGAAGCTGTTTTGGCAATACCCAACGTTTTATAATAATCTATAACTGCCATTTATTTAGTTTTATGATTTTCTATGTGGTGTTTAAGCTCCTGTTTTAAGGTGTTTAAATAGTCCTGTAATTCTGGAATATCAATATGTGGATGTTTTTCAGAAGGAATCGTAATTGGTTCTTCCAATAAAAAGGTGTACAATTCTGGATAATTGGTTTCTATATTAGATGTTAATTGTGTGATTTGCGTTAATAGCTCTTGCTTTGTTTTCATACCTAACTTATTTAATAACAATAAATTTACTCTTAAAGTTACAAGAATAATATGATTAAAATCAGTTTTAAGGCATTAATAATTAGCTAATTATTTGACCATCTTCCATAGTGATTATCCGATCTGTTCGATTTGCAAAATCCGTATCATGTGTTACGATTAATAATGAAAGGTTTTCTTCTACACTTAGTTTTTTAAAAATATTAAACACGTTATCTGCATTATGACTATCTAAATTACCAGTTGGCTCGTCTCCCATAATTATAGACGGATTATTTATAAGTGCTCTAGCTATTGCTACACGTTGTTTTTCGCCACCAGAAACTTGAGAAGCACGTTTATAAGCTAAATGTTGGATATTTAAAATTCTTAATTTTTCTAGTGCATCTTTTTCAATCTCTTTTAAACTTTTTTCTCCTAATTTTTTAGCTGGAAGCATTACGTTTTCTAGCACTGTAAATTCGGAAAGCAAATAATGAAACTGAAACACAAAGCCTATATGTTTATTTCTTACATAAGATAATTTATTAGGACTATCACCTGTTAATAAATCGTTATTTAAATATAAATCACCTTCATAGTCTGAATCCATGGTAGACAAAATGTATAATAACGTAGACTTACCGCAACCAGATTTTCCCATTATGGAAACAAATTCGCCTTCTTTAATTTTAAAATTAATATCTTTTAAAACATGAAAAAGCACAGGCTTTTTAAAGTATTTATTTATGTTTTTTGCTTCCAGAACTGTTTTCATAATTATTGACCTCTTATTATTTTAACTGGATCTATTTTTTTAGCTTTTCGGGATGGTAAGTAACCAGCAAAAAAGGTAGATATCATAGCAAATACAATACCTATAATATAAAACCAACCATTAAAATTTATTGGATAAGTATCTACGGTTGGCAAAGCTTCTGTTTTAAACGGAATTGTACTAATTATGTTAGTAAAAACAAATCCTATTAATAGCCCTAAAACACCACCAACTAGACCAATAATCATAGCTTGACTCATAAAAATATACTGTACATCTTTTCCTGAAAACCCTATGGCTTTTAAAATAGCTATATCATTCATTTTCTCATAAATAAGCATATTTAAAATGTTATAAATACCAAAACCTGCAACTATTAATAACGTTATTGATACAGCGTAGGTAATTAGGTTTCTAATGGTTGTTCCTGTTTCAAACTGAGCATTTGCTGTGTTAATATCAATAGCAGTTAAATTAAATTGTTGCTCTATTTTTTTGGATAATGGTAAAGCTTTATCAATATCAAAAAGCTTGACATTAATATCTGTAATATAGTTCTCGGCTTCTCCTAAAATCCGTTGGACTGTTTTAAGGTTTACAAAACTTTGAATAGCATCAATATCTGCAACACCACTTTGATAAATTCCAACAATTTTTAAAGGAAAAATGTCACCCTTTATTGTACTAACTTGCACTCGATCTCCTAATTGTAAGGACATTTTTTTTGCTATTCCAGAACCCAATAAAATTCCGTTTTCTGTATTTTTTAGTTTTTCTGGAGCGCCTTCAATAATATAATCTCTAAAGTTAAATAGTCGTGCCTCCTCTACAGGTTGGATACCAGTAATATTACCAGCAATTTCAATGGATCCTGAAATATAAAATATTTGCGTTTTAATTTGCGGAATGGCACCTTTTACGTCTTCCTTTTCATTTAAAAATTTAATAATAGGTAACGCATTGTGTATTTTTTTCTGACTTAATTTTGGTTTAATAGAATGTACTACGTTAATGCTATTTTTAAAAGCATCGTAAAGCTCTACAGGTTGTTTTTTAGAGGGTTCAATCTCATTATAAACATGAATATGTGGTGTTTGATTTAAAATTAAATCGTCTAACATAGCATTTAAACCTGTCATAAAACTAACTAAAGTTATATACGCTCCAATACCAAAAGTAACACCTAAGGCTGCAATTGCAGTTTGCTTAAATTTAGTTAGCAAATGCGTTTTTGCAATATTTAATATGATGGTCCAGTTTACCATTATTCTGGTTTATAGATGTAGGTTTCTTTAGTAATTCCATCAATAACCTCCACAAATTCCATGTTTTCTAAACCTGTTTTGATGGTAATTAAACCCTCTGCTGTTTTTACTTGGTTACTATTAATCAGGTAATTTCTTGGAATGGTTAACACGTTTTCTTTTTTAGAGATTACAATATTAGCTTCTCCTGATAGTCCTGGATATAACACTTCCGGAGGATTCACAAAAATGGCTTCGACTTTAAATGTTTGATTACGTTCGTCCTTTTTAGGATATATTTTATACACCTTACCTTCTAATACTTTTCCTGTGTACGCATCTAGTGTAATTAATACATCTTGATTTTTCACAATTTTTACAATATCCACTTCATCCACTAACATTTCAATAATAAAAGTTGTAGCACTTCCAATAGATGCCACAGGTTCCATGGTATTAACCAACTCGCCAGAGGATTTATAAAGCGCGTAAACTTTACCATTTACAGCACTTTTTACTGTAAAATCCTTAGTACTAATTAAAGACGTTTGGTAATTATTTTGCGCTTGTTTTACACTTGTATTTAATTGATTTTTAGTTTGGTAATATTTATTTTTAAGTAATGTTAAAGTATTTTGTGACAGTTGATAGTTAAGTTGTTTTGCATCAAAATCGGCTTTAGAGCCTATATTTTGTGTCCAAAGGTTTTGCTGTCTAAAAAAGTTAATCGAATCGTTTTTATACTTCAAATTTGCTGCTTCAATTTCATCTTTAATCCCTGATAAAATAGCTGCACTCCCATTATAATTTTCCTTTGCTAAATCTAAAGACAGTTTAGCATTTTGTGTATTTAAAACTGGTGCATTATTTATTATTTGAGCAATCGCTTGGCTTTTTTTAACAACATCACCTTCTTCAACAAAATTTTTATCTAAAATACCAGCAACAATAGCATACGCTTGATATAGACTATCCGGTTGTATTGTTACAGACGTGTATACAGATTGGGTTAAATCCTGAGCTATCGGAAACATCTTTTCTGTTTTACTATTGCAAGATAAAAGCAATAAAACAAGACCTATTAATACAAGATTTTTCATATTTTTTTTAATTCAATATCTAATTTAGCTAACAGCATTAATTCTGATTTATTACGATTAGAAAAACTACTTGCTACTGCATTTGCTGTTTTTACTATTAATGCTTTTCGTGATTCAGTAAATAGCGTTTTGTTAGTGTTCATAAAATTCAAAAAACTTTTAAAACAGGTGTCTGCATTGTAATCATGATCCCTATGTAACCAACTAAAACTATCAATGATTGTAAATGTATCTTCGGTTAATTTCCATTCCTTTTCTACTGTAAATTTTAAGGCGTTAATTTCATCAACTTCAATTGTCCCATCTATACAAGCAATAGCGTAAAACAACTTACCAAGGTTTTGATAAAATAGTTTCAGGGTATGATCTTCATTTTTCATATTCAAAAATATTACACCGGAAAATTAAGCCGAATCTTTAACTTATTTCATGATATAAATCATCAAAAAGTAGAGCACTCCCACTTTTTTTTGTAATTTTATTTTCATTAATAAATACGCTTAAAACACTGTATGCTTAAAACTAATCAAGATGTTTTTGAAATACTATCTGAAGCCATATCTGAAGGTATTTTGATAGTGGACGAAAACCAAATTATTATAGCTGTAAACTCGTCCACTGAAGAGATGTTTGGCTATGAAAAAGATGAGTTAAACAACAAACCACTAGAAACTTTAATACCTAAGACCTACCATAAAGGTCATGGACAGCATTTTGATAACTATTATAAAAACAGCGAAAAACGTACCATGGGTAAAGGACGCGCACTTTTTGCTGCAAGAAAAGATGGCAGTACTTTTCCTGTTGAAGTTGGTTTAAATCCATTTAATGTCTCTGAAAAAAAATATGTAATGGCATTGGCTATTGATATTACAGAACGTAAAAATTATACCGATAAACTTGAAAAAACAGTTATCGAACGCACAAAACAACTTACCGAAGCTTTAGCTACAGAAAAAGAATTAAATGATTTAAAAACAAAGTTTCTATCTCTTGTTTCGCATGAGTTTAAAACACCTTTAACCGGAATTTTAACCTCGTCTATGCTACTAAGCAAATACAAATTAGCAGAACAACAAGATAAACGAGACAAGCATATAAATACCATTAATAGTAAAGTACACTACCTTAATAATATTTTAAATGACTTTTTATCTGTAGAAAAACTTGAATCTGGAAAAGTAAATTATAGGTTTACAGAGTTTAGATTAAGTAAGGTTATAAATGAAGTTATTTATAATGCAAATATGCTTTTAAAAGAAGGTCAAAAAATAAATTATCCAGAAGATATTGATGATATGTCACTAATTCAAGATGAGAAAACTTTGGAATTAGCATTGTCTAATCTAGTGCATAATGCCATTAAATATTCGCCAGAAAATACTACCATTCAGTTAAAAGTAAAACAAGATCCAATCAATACAACTTTTATAATTATTGATAACGGAATTGGAATTCCAGAAAACGATCAAAAAAACATTTTTAATCGTTATTTTAGGGCTGAAAATGCGCTGTTAAATCAAGGCACAGGAATAGGATTAAATATTGTAAAAACACATTTAGAAAACTTAGGAGGAACAATAGGTTTTGAAAGTGAAGAAAATATAGGTTCCACATTTACCATTACCATACCAAACCAACCAAACTAATGAAAACCATACTTTTAATTGAAGATGACGCTGTTTTAAGAGAAAACACTAAAGAACTTTTAGAGCTTTCTGACTACCACGTGACTACTGCATCAAACGGAAGATTAGGATTAGAAGCTGCAATAACAAACACACCAGACATTATTATCTGCGATATAATGATGCCAGAACTAGATGGATATGGTGTATTAGATGGCTTGTCTAAGCAAGAAAAAACTATGCACATTCCTTTTATTTTTTTAAGTGCAAAAACCGAAAGACAAGATGTAAGAAAAGGTATGGATTTAGGTGCAGATGACTATATTAAAAAACCCTTTGAAGAGGATGAAATAATAAGCGCTATAGAAAGTAGATTGGCTAAAGCTGCTATTTTAAAAGATCGTCGTGAAGCCCAAAACCCTGAATCAGATAAAACAGATACGCTTAGAAATTTAAATGACTTAAAAAACTTTTTTGATGATAATGGAGACCTGTTTGATTATGGTAAAGATGAGCAGATTTACAAAGAAGGTCAAAACTCTAACTACGTTTATTTAATACTTAAAGGTATAGTAAAATGCCATAAATTAGACGAAAAAGGAAAAGAGCTGACCACTGCTTTACATAAAGAAGACGACTTGTTTGGCTATACCTCTTTTACACAAAACATACCATATCAAGAAACCGCAACAACTATAAGTGAGACATCATTAGTTGGGCTTTCAAAAAACGAATTAACCAATATTTTAAATACCAATCACAAATTAACTTTAGAGTTAATACAATTACTTACAGATGATATTTCTGGTGTAAAAAATCAATTATTAGAAATGGCTTACAGTTCTGTTTACAAAAAAACAGCAACTACAATTTTAAAATTTGCGGACAAATTAAATTGCAAACCTAAAGAGCCCATTAAAATTTCTAGAAACGATTTAGCAAGTGTAGCTGGAATAGCAACAGAGACCTTAATTAGGACTATTTCATCCTTTAAAAAACAAGGATTAATAGAAATTGAAGGTCGAAACATTAAAATTATTGATATCGAAAAACTTAAAGAAGTTAACTAATAGCCTTATTAAATAAAGGGTATATGATTTTTATCATTTTTTAAAACAAGTGTTACGCATAGATTTGTTTTTAATAAGATAAAAATTAAATGAAATCTATATTATTACCTACGGATTTTTCAAAAAACTCTTGGAACGCTATTGAATATGCAATTAAGTTTTGTGCAAACACACCATGTACATTCTATTTAATGCATGTCAATAGATTAGCAGAAGTTTCTGTGGATACAATGGATTACAACATTAATACTGCTGTTATTGAAGAGACGTATACTGCTACTGCTAAAAAACAATTAACCGCATTTTTAAAAAAAACAGCTAGTCAATATCCAAATAACTCAAATCATGCTTTTTATACTATAAACGAAGTCGATTTTTTTATAGACGCTGTTAGAAAACAGGTTTTAGAAAAAAAGATAGACCTTATAGTTATGGGTACAAAAGGAGCTTCCGGATTAGAAAAGCTAATCCTAGGCAGTAACACCGCAGATATTATTACCAAAGTAAAATGCAATACTTTAGTGGTACCTGAAAACGCAACCTTTAAAACCCTTAGTCAAATTGCATTTCCTACAGATTTTCTACAATTTTACGGTATAACAACATTACAACCTGTTGTAGATATTTTAGAAAAATTTAATGCAGCATTAAGAGTACTTCATATTACAAAGAAAAACTCTGTATTAAATAATGATCAAAAAAAGAATAAAGAGTTTGTTTCAGATTACTTTAGTGCTAACAAGCATAGTTTTCATTACCTTACTAACACAAAAATTGAAGCTGCAATACAATCCTTTGTACAAGAAAATTCCATTGATATGATTGCTATGGTAGCTAAAAATCTAAACTATTTTCAACAAATACTTTTTCATAGTAAAGTTGAATACATTAGCTATCAAACAGATGTACCCTTTTTAGTGCTTCACGAATAATTTAAAAGATGAATATAGGCTTAGTTCTTTCTGGTGGTGGTATGCGAGGTGCTGCACATATTGGTGCAATTAAAGCATTAGAAGAACACAATATTTTCCCTACACACATTGCTGGTACAAGTGCAGGAGCTATTATTGGTTCATTATATGCATATGGCTTTTCGTGCCAACAAATGATGGAATTTTTAAAAACCACCCAACTTTTTAACTACAAAAAATTTGCTATTAGCAAACCTGGTTTTATTGATGCCGAAAAATATTATAACTACTTTAAAAAACAGTTTCCAGAGGATAATTTTAAAGCATTAAACAAACAGCTTTTTATAACTGCTACAAATATTTTAAGTGGTGATTTAGAAGTTTTTAATGAAGGCGAATTAATTAAACCTGTTTTAGCATCGGCAGCTTTTCCTGGATTATTTTCTCCAATAAAAATGAAACAGGGCTTGTACGTCGATGGTGGTGTACTTAACAACTTTCCTGTGGACGTGCTACAAAAAGAATGCGATCAGATTATTGGCGTTTATTTAAATTTATATAACACAAAAACAGAAGCGCAATTAAAACATTTTCATAATATTATTGAGCGTTCCATTACTTTAGGTGCTGTAAAAACAGATATGGAAAAGTTTTCAAATTGTGATATTTTAATAGCACCTCAAGCACTAAGTCAATTTGCACTTTTTGACAAAAAAAATATCGATGCTATTTATAAAATTGGTTACGATAGCATGAAAGACGTCTTAAAAAACCAAAAATCAAAGACTTAAAATATATTCCGTTAAGCAATAAAATGCACACCTCTTATTATGACAAGCAATTCCGTATCTTTGTCATATAAAGGCTTGACATGAAACTGAACATAAAAAACACATTTACTACACAACTTCCAGCAGACCCAATAACAGACAATAGTAGACGTCAAGTCACTAAAGCCTGTTATAGTTTTGTGACTCCTAAACAGACTGCAAAATCAGAGTTAATCCATGTCTCTCCAGAGATGTTGGACACCTTAGGTTTTTCAGAAAACGATGCTAAAACAAAACAGTTTTTAAATGTGTTTACAGGTAATACCGTGTTTGAAGGCACCACGCCATATGCGATGTGTTATGGTGGGCACCAATTTGGACATTGGGCCGGACAATTAGGCGATGGACGTGCTATTAATTTATTTGAAGTCGAACACAATAATAAAAACTGGAAACTACAATTAAAAGGAGCTGGTGAAACTCCGTATTCTAGAACAGCAGATGGTTTAGCTGTTTTACGAAGCTCAGTCAGAGAGTATTTATGTAGCGAAGCCATGTATCATTTAGGTGTACCAACTACACGCGCTTTAAGCTTAGCGTTATCCGGAGACCAAGTATTACGTGACGTCATGTATAACGGTAATCCTGCTTACGAAAAAGGCGCAATTGTGTCCCGAATTTCACCAAGTTTTTTACGTTTTGGAAGTTTTGAGATTTTAGCCTCAAGACAGGATACAGAAACCTTAAAAACACTAGTAGACTATACTATAAAAAATCATTTTTCGCATTTAGGCGCACCAAGCAAACAAGCTTACGTTCAGTTTTTTAACGACGTAGCCATGCGTAGTTTAGACATGGTTATCCATTGGCAACGTGTTGGTTTTGTGCATGGTGTTATGAATACCGATAACTTATCAATCCTAGGTTTAACCATAGATTACGGACCATACGGTTGGTTAGAAGGTTTTGAGCCTGGATGGACGCCAAATACGACAGACAATCAAAACAAACGCTACCAATATGGATCACAACCAGATATTGTCCTTTGGAATTTATACCAATTAGCAAATGCCTTATATCCATTAATTGAAGAGGCAGAAGGTTTAGAAGCAGTGTTAGCAAATTATGCCGAGCAAAAAGACATCCAATACCTACAAATGATGCGTAGTAAAATTGGATTGTCATCCGAAGAACAATTAGACGCCAACTTGATTCAAGAATTAGAAGATTGTTTGCAACTAACAGAAACAGATATGACTATCTTTTTCCGTAATCTATCAGATTTTGATGGTGCAAATCCGACTAATGGATTACAAATTATTCGTGATTCTTTTTACGACATAAAATCTGTAACAGAAGCTGTAAAAGACAGATGGAATTTATGGTTTGATAGTTATGCAGACCGTTTGGAACGCGACCCAATTTCAGCGAAAGCGAAAAAAGAAAACATGAACAACGTAAACCCAAAATACGTATTACGTAATTACATGGCGCAATTAGCAATAGACGATGCTAACAAAGGTGATTACAAGCTTATTGATGACTTATTCAACTTACTAAAACAACCTTACGCAGAGCAGCCAAAACACGAAAAATGGTTTGCAAAACGACCAGAATGGGCTAGACACAAGGTTGGTTGCTCCATGTTATCTTGTAGCTCTTAGTTTTATAAATATATTATGTTTAACGCTTCTTTCTTCCTGCTTTTTTACAAAGCAGAAATTCATTTTCCTCTAAAAAATATGAGAAAAACAAAAAAAGAATAGAGTAACGATATTACAAAAGCAATAACAAAAGCTAAAACTATAACCAAAAAAACAAAATAGCAAACAGCTCCTCTCTTTAGCTAAAGAGAGGTGGTTTTTACTTCAGAAAAAATCGGAGAGTTTGACCTAAAACGCGCAGCAGTTTTAAAACAACAAAAAATAAACACAAATAACAATCTAACTCCTCTTTCTTACTGCTTTTTTTTCCAAATCAGAAATTCATTCTCCTCTTAAAATAAGAGGAGAGCTAAATAAAAAAAAGAAAACAATGAACAATAAAATAGCATTTGGAGGTGGTTGTCATTGGTGTACAGAAGCAGTATTTCAAGCCTTAAAAGGTGTAAATAAAGTCGACCAAGGTTTTATAGCTTCAACCAAAAGTAACACAACTTTCTCAGAAGCTGTTATTGTTCATTTTGATTCGGAAATAATTACACTTGATATCTTAATTCAAATACATTTATACACGCATAAAAGTAGCTCTAACCATTCAATGCGGACAAAATACAGATCGGCTATCTATTATTTTTCAGAAGCTCAAAAAGAAGCTACTTCCCAACTTCTAATTAAGTTACAATCAGAATTTGATACACCACTAATTACCAAAACACTTCCTTTTAAAGACTTTAAACCGTCAGAAATTCAATTTAAAAACTACTATAAAAACAATCCAAATAAACCGTTTTGTAAAACTTATATTAATCCAAAACTTAAGTTATTACAACAAAAGTTTAGCAAACATTTAACGGATAACATACAGCGTAAATCTATTAAATAATAGCTATTTAGTATCTTTGTTAAAAAAGAAAAAGAATGTCAGACACTAAAAAACCTGATAATATTGTTTTTAATCCAGAGACACAAAAATACGATGCATCATTAAAACCGTATGCAACAAATGTTGGTGCGCCTGCCATAAAAGTAACAGAAAACGTTACCTGGAAAAACAAAAACGTACACAAAGCCAATAAGCAAATTAAAGCCAAGTATTTAGAGTTAAAAGCCGAATACGAAAAAATGATGGCAGAACTAGAATATAATAATCTAGTTTATAATGCTAAGTTTAGTTTTCAGCCCATAATTGGAGAGACGTATCATTTATATAGAGATAATAAAGGACAACCCTTTTTATCTATTATTGCGCCCGAACAATGCAATTTTGACTTTATTGGCAGTTTTTATTTAAACTCGGAACACATTTGGAAAAGAACCGACGAAGAAGCTACAGACAACGACTTAATTGATAATGAGTAATCTTCATATAATAAGTCTACTATTTGATTTTGGATTAGTCGTATTAATTTGGATGGTACAACTTATAATTTATCCAAGTTTTAAATACTATAATCAAGAGGCGTTAATAAAATGGCATGCCAAATACACGGTAAGAATCGCTGGTATTGTAATCCCGCTAATGTTTGGTCAGTTAATACTGTATTTATATCTAGTATTTACGCAATCCGACACCTCTATTTATATTAAAAGTGCTTTAACTATTAGTGCGTGGATAGCGACTTTTGCAATATTTGTTCCGTTGCACAGCACAATTAACAACGGGAAAAGTACAGAAAAAACACTACAAGATTTAGTATCAAAAAACTGGATCAGAACAGCAATTTGGACGTTATTATTTATAATTAACCTAATTACAATAGTAAAATAAAAAGCATAAAAAAATCCCAAGCATAACACTTGGGATTTTTTTTATATTAATAAATAGCAGTAAAAATGCCCACTATTTAATAAATCCTAAAACTAGTTTCCTTTTTTGTAATCCTCTAAAAACTTAGCTAAACCACTGTCCGTTAAAGGATGTCTTAATAACCCTTCAATAGAGCTTAAAGGTCCAGTCATAACATCAGCACCTAATTTAGCACAGTCAATAACGTGCATTGTGTGACGTACAGATGCAGCTAAAATTTCAGTTTCAAAAGCATAATTATCATAGATATGTCTAATCTCTGCAATCAAGTTTAAACCATCCGTAGAGATATCGTCCAAACGTCCAATAAACGGAGACACGTAAGTCGCACCAGCCTTAGCAGCTAATAATGCTTGACCAGGAGAAAACACTAACGTTACATTAGTTTTAATACCTTTATCACTAAAGTATTTACAAGCCTTAATACCATCTTTAATCATTGGTAATTTAACCACGATTTGATCATGTAATTCCGCAAGTGCCTCACCTTCTCTAACCATACCTTCAAAGTCAGTAGATATTACTTCCGCACTAACATCACCATCCACAATATTGCAAATGTCAACATAATGCTTCATAATATTATCATGTCCAGTAATCCCTTCTTTAGCCATTAACGACGGGTTAGTGGTAACACCATCTAAAATACCCATATCCTGAGCGTCTCTAATTTGGTCTAAATTGGCAGTATCAATAAAAAATTTCATTTAAAAAATATTTAAGTTGTGTATATTTAATTATTTGGGCGTTACCACAAGGGGCAGGCTGTCCGTTATATCTTTTTTTGCCATTTGTGGCAGCAAAAAAAGGATGCCACTTCCATCCTTAACGCAATGCAAAGTTACAATTTAACTTTTGCAAGTAAAATAATGATATCAAATGATATTAACATTTTACTCAAAGTCAAACGTTTTTACGAAGTTAAAAATAATTAAAACCGATTAAATTAATTTAGGAACTTGGAATTTTGAATTTGTTATTTGGGATTTCCTATAATTTGTAATGATTCAATAATAGTTTCTCGTACATCTTATCAGGTAATAAAAACTTTAAAATAATAGAAAATTTTTGCATTGGCGCGCCAACCTTATAATGTATTTGCGGATTTTTAGTATTAATAACCAAATGCACTTTTTTAGCCACAGCAATTGGGCTACTGCTATTATCAACATGATCGTCAATATCTTTAAGTACGTTTGGATACTTGGTGTATGGCGAGTCTTTTAAAACTGGTGCATGGTAACGCCCAGCAGCAATATTTGTAGCAAAATCACCAGGTGCTATATTAGTAAATTTAACTCCAAAATCCTTAGTTTCCATGCGTAACGCTTCCGTAACAATTTCCAAAGCACCTTTACTAGCGCTATAAATACCACGATATGGTAATCCCATGTATCCAGCAATGGATGTAATGTTTATAACCAAACCAGACTGTTGTGCTCGCATTTGCGGTAACACAGCTTTTATAACATTTATAGGTCCAAAAAAGTTGGTATTAAAATTATGTTGGATTTGGTCTTGCGGAATTTCTTCAATAGCACCATTTATACCAACACCTGCATTGTTAACCAACACATCTAGCTTACCTTCTGCGTCTATTACTGTTTTTACAGCAGCTGCAATAGTAACCGTATCATTAACATCTAAAGCTACCAACTTAAATTTACTGTTGGCGTAATTAGACGGATTGCGACTGGTACCATAAACAATACACCCTTTTTCGGTTAAAAACTCACCTATAGATTTTCCTATTCCAGAAGAGCCTCCTGTAATTAATACAACTTTAGACATGATTTGTAAATAATAAATTAAGAACTGTAAAATTAATAATGCTTCTGAGAAAACATCGTAAAAGCAAAAAAGATTTGCTAGAATTAACTAACAAATCTTTCTTTTATGTTTTTAAATCTCTTTTTAAAAAAGGATTTAGAGTAATCAAAAAAAGGCAAGCTACCTACATCACACCGCTACGACCATCTACCTTTGCTTCGTTCCCGACCTGGAGGATTCAACAGGAGCTGGTTGTGTAGGACTTGCCAGGTGCAAAGATACACACATTTTATTTTCTTGCAATCATTTTTTATAATGAATTTTAATAAATAACTTGCTCTCAAATAAGTTTACAAAATGAAAGCATTTAAATACCTTACAATCATATTTTTAGCAATCACATTATTTTCTTGTGGTGACGACGTAGAAGCGCAAAAAAAGAGCTTTTCGGTTACAACCAACGCTCAAAATGGTACAATTAGCATTGACAAAACGCTAGAAGTGTCTTTAAAAAATCCTAAAAACATACCAATAACCTCTGCAAGTTATCAATTAGATGGCAAACCAATTCAGGCTAAACAACCGCTTTCTGACTTTAAATTAGGAGAACATAATTTAAAAGCTACCATTAATTTTGATGGCGAAACTGCCGAAATCAATCAAACTATTGCATTGTTAAGTGATGTGGCTCCAAAATTTTTAACAGTAGAAATTATAAATACGTTTCCGCATGATAACACTTCTTTTACACAAGGTTTAGAGTTTAATAATGGTGTGCTTTATGAAAGTACTGGACAACGTGGCGAATCTAAAATTAGAAAAATAGATTATAAAACTGGTGACGTTATTAATGAAACTACTATTCCTGATGCTTTTTTTGGAGAAGGTATTACAGTACTTAATAATACCGTTTACCATTTAACTTGGCAAGGTCAAAAAGGATTTACTTATGATGCCACTACCCTAGAAAAGAAAAGCAGCTTTAATTACGGAAAAAGTAAAGAAGGTTGGGGATTTGCTAACGACGGAACTAACCTGTATAAAAGTGATGGAACCAGTTTAATCTGGAGTCTAAATTCTGATACGCTAAATGAAGAAGACCACATACAAGTGTGCACTACAAAAGGAAAAATTGGAAGATTAAACGAAATTGAATTCGCAAATAACAAATTATACGCTAACATCTGGGAGAAAAACGGAATTGCAATTATCAATCCTAAAAATGGTGCTGTAGAGGCTGTAATTGACTGTACTATTTTAACCAAACAAATTCCTAATTTTTCGATTAACGAAAACTGTTTAAATGGTATTGCTTACAATCCAGAAACACAAACGTTTTTCTTAACCGGAAAACGTTGGGACAAATTATTTGAAGTTAAAATCTTGGACAATTAACGTCATCTTATAAAAGTTAAAAGATTATAAATTAGGTGTTAAAGTCTCTTAATTAAATTTTTCATGTCATTGATAAATCTAAATTTGAGACTAATCAACCAACCAACTATTGAAAAATTTTACGCTTTTATTAGTCTTTTTGACAAGCTATTTTGCATCCGCACAAACGGTAAATGGTATTGTTTACGACTCCATTTCTACCATAGAAAATATTAAAATAACCAACCTGTCTTCCAAAAAAATGACAGCTTCCGATGCTCACGGAACGTTTTCAATAGCAGGAAACATTGGAGACACGCTTCATGTTAGTTCCTTATTTTATAATGAGCAAAAGTTAGTTTTAAAAGGGCATCATTTCCACGAAAGTGTAGTTATTGAGCTTAAACAGGTTTTTAATAACCTAGACGAGGTTAAACTTATTGAACCTTATAAAGAGATTTTAGCGGATATTAATGTTGTTGAAACTGAGCTTAAAAACCAGATTTTGGCAGACATAAAAAATAATCCTCATTTGTACTCTAAACAACCTACAACTGGTGGAATTGATATTATACAAGTTATTGGACTGATTGCTAAATTGTTTGAAAATAAGGACAAATATGTCGAGCCACCTTTTATTGAAATGACTTACGAAGATTTAGAAACAGTTTTTGAAAATTCTAGTGTATTTAACAGACGCTTTTTAACTCAAGATTTAGAAATTGAAGAGGAATACATTCCTATGTTTTTTGAATTTGTTATTAAAAACAGGCTTGATAGCGAGCTTGTAAAAAAAGATAAAGAAGTAGATTTAATAGAGCTTTTTGTACAAAAAGGAAAGACCTTTAATAAAATTATTGCTGACTTTAAAAACCAACAATAAGTGGTATTTTAGTACTTTATTAAAAATATGAAAACCTACAATAAAAATTTAATAGTTACTCTTGATGATTTAGATGCGCTAAATCACGTTAATAATGTGCGCTATATTGAATGGGTAAATCACATTGCAAAAACACATTGGCAAAAAGAAGCACCAACTAAAATGCAAAATGATTTTTATTGGGTATTACTGTCACACCATATTGACTATAAACATCAAATTGTTTTGGGTGATACAGTAACACTTAAAACCTACATTAAATCTTGCCAAGGTGTTAAATCTGTTCGTGTTGTAGAGGTTTTGGTTGATGATAAAATTTGTGCGTATTCCGAAACCAAATGGTGTTTATTACATGCGGAGACTAATAAACCTGCAAGAATCACAAATGACATTATTTCTATTTTTCAATAATTTTAAAGTCATATACTATTTACCCTTCAAAAAAGTTATATTTTAGTCAACCAAAGTTACAATTACATTTTATGAAGCGTACGCTATATTTTATTTGCTGTCTTGGATTTATATTATTTTGCAGTTCTTGTCGTAAGGATTTTGAATTTCAGGCTAGTACTGGAAATTTAGGTTTTTCTAAAGACACCGTTTATTTAGACACTATTTTTGCAAATATAGGATCAAGTACGTACAACTTAAAGGTATACAACACTAGTGATGACGATATATCTATACCTAATGTATCTTTACAAAACGGAGAAAACTCTGGATATCGTTTAAATGTAGATGGTCAAGCTGGAAAAAGTTTTCAAGACGTGCAAATCCTAGCAAAAGACAGTCTTTTTATATTTATCGAAACGACTTTTAATACAAACAACTCACCTATTATTGATAATCAGTTTGTATATACAGATAAAATATTGTTTGATTCTGGAGATAATCTTCAAGATGTAGATTTAGTAACTTTAGTTAAAGACGCTATTTTTATTTATCCTGATAAGGACAATACAACTGGCATAATTGAAACCTTGACTTTAACTATTGATGGTGAATCTGTTGCAACAGATATACAAGGTCGCGAGTTACTACCTGAAGAATTAACTTTTACTAATCAAAAACCATACGTTATTTATGGCTATGCAGCTGTACCAAATGGAGAAACACTAACCATAGATGCTGGTGCACGCGTTCATTTTCATGCAAACTCAGGTTTATTAGTCTCCGAAGGTGCTACTTTAAATGTCAATGGTACTTTAAGTAGTGACCCAGAAGTATTAGAAAATGAAGTCATTTTTGAAGGTGACCGTTTAGAGCCAATATACAGTGATGTACCTGGACAATGGGGAACTATTTGGTTATTTGAAGGCAGTCAAAATAATACTATTAATCATGCTACAATTAAAAATGCAACCGTAGGTGTGTTATCAGATGGTAATGCAGATGCTGTAACCGATAAATTAACCATTACAAACTCTCAGATATATAACATAAGTACGTTTGGTATATTAGGACGAAACACGTCGATTAAAGCAGATAATATTGTTTTAAATAATGCTGGACAAGCTAGTTTTGGTGCCACTTTAGGTGGAAAATACAATGTCACCCACTCCACTATTGCTAATTATTGGAACAGTAGTTTTAGACAATTTCCAGCTTTATTAATTAATAATTTTGTTATCGATGAAGAAAACACTGCGTTTATTTCGGATTTAACCGAAGCTAATTTTAGTAATTGTATTATTTACGGAAATGATAATCCTGAGTTATTAATTGATCAAATTGAAGATGCATCTGTAGTTTTTAACTTTAAGTTTACTAATTGTTTACTACGTTTTCAAGATTCTAGTAATTTCTTTTCTAGTCCTAATTATGATTTTGATGATGCCACACATTATGAAAACATGATTTTTAACCAAGATCCTGATTTTAGAGATGTTTTTGAAAACGATATGATTATTGGTGAAAACTCAGCTGCTAATGGTCAAGGTAACACAGCATTTGCTGCACAAGTCCCAAATGATATTTTAGGCGTTAACAGAACCACTAGTCCGGACTTAGGTGCATTTCAACATATCACTTTTTAGATTGAGCGAAATAATAAAATAGGACTAGCTTTTTCAATTAGTTTTGAACTAAATAACAACCCTCAATTATTTAGTCATGATAAAGTTAAAAAGAAATATGAGCAATTTTGATAGATTAGTCCGTTTTATAGTGGTTATATTGCTTATCTCTATATTATATGTTGGAGAATTTAATGGTCTGATAGCTTTTATAATTATAATCGTTTCCGCCATGTTTTTATTTGCTAGTGTTACAGCTTTTTGCCCATTTTACAAATCGACTAACATTTCTACTTTTGACTCTGACGACTATCTATAACGTCCTCATTAACATCTGATTTTATAGTTACATTATATAAAAATGGTCTGATTATTGAGAATAAACAAAAAGTTTAATCTCTTAAATATAATCTTATGAAATCAAGTAAAATTACTCAACGTATTGCAGCTTTATTATTATTATTATTATTTATGATTACTGCAAATGGACAAACAAAGCATAAAAGCAACTCTAGCTTATTAGCTTTGGAAACCTTAAATCTAATTACTTTTATTAATACATTAAACGCACATCCAAATGACTTTTATAAAGGTGAAATGACTTTGACTGATGGAACAATTCTTATTGGATATTTTAGTTTAAACAACTCAATTACTGATAATTATGTTGTGTTGCATGACGATGGAGAAACTTACCATTATTATTGTAAGGATGAAATTAATGATGTTATGTTATACAATCCAAATTCTGACAGTAATACAGTATTTGAATTTATAAAAGATGATGGTAAATTATACCGAAAAGTATATGACAATAATAAGGACGTTATAGTTTATGACACTGCTAATTATCCTTTTGATAATACTTTAGTTGACCAAGTTATTATTGATGTAGATAATCAATTAATTGAAACATGGAATTTTTGGACTTCTGGACCAAAACATGATTTGATTAAATATCTAAGAGATAGAGATAACATTAGATATAAGCGCAACCAATTTAAGTCGTTAGACGATATATTTGAAAAATTATAAAACAAAAAAGCCTGCTAAAGTATAGCAGGCTTTTTTTCCGCGAAAGCGAAAAATCATTTATTATAGACTAAGCTACAAACAATGGTAACTCGCTCATCATTGCATTAACTTTAATTGCTATTTCGTCTAATAAATCTTCGTTTTCATGATTCATGATTACTTGATCAATAAGCTCTACAATAGCTTCCATTTCGTTTTCTTTTAAACCTCTTGTTGTAATTGCAGCAGTACCAATTCTAATTCCAGAAGTTACAAATGGTGATTTATCATCAAAAGGAACCATGTTTTTATTAACTGTAATGTCAGCTTTTACTAAAGCTTTTTCAGCATCTTTACCTGTAATGTTTTTGTTACGTAGGTCAATTAACATCATGTGGTTGTCTGTACCACCAGATATAATTTTGTAGTCACGCTTAACAAAAGCGTCTGCCATTGCTGATGCATTTTTTTTAACCTGTAGCATATAATGCATAAACGGTTCTGTTAATGCTTCTCCAAAAGCAATTGCTTTTGCTGCAATTATATGCTCCAATGGACCACCTTGATTACCAGGAAATACACCAGAATCTAAAAGTGATGACATCATTTTTAAATTTCCGTTTTTAAGTTTTAATCCAAATGGGTTTTCAAAATCTTTACCCATTAAAATCATACCTCCTCTTGGTCCACGTAACGTTTTATGTGTTGTAGTTGTTACAATATGACAATGTGGTAATGGATCGTTTAAAATACCTTTTGCAATTAATCCTGCTGGATGCGATATATCTGCTAATAACAAAGCACCAACGCTATCTGCTATTGCTCTAAAACGTTTAAAATCTATATCTCTAGAATATGCAGATGCTCCTGCAATAATTAATTTAGGCTGCTCTTTAGTTGCAATTTCTTGAATTTTATCATAGTTTAAAACACCTGTTGCTTCTTCTACTCCATAAAATACAGGATTGTATAATTTACCCGAAAAATTTACTGGAGAACCATGTGTTAAATGCCCACCATGAGATAAATCAAATCCTAAAATTTTATCTCCCGGTTGTAAAACTGCGTGATAAACAGCTGTGTTTGCCTGACTTCCTGAGTGTGGTTGCACGTTAGCATACTCTGCACCAAATAATGTTTTGGCTCTATCAATTGCTATCTGCTCTACCTCGTCAACTACTTCACAACCACCATAATAGCGCTTTCCAGGATACCCTTCGGCATATTTGTTAGTTAACACAGATCCAGCTGCTTCCATAACTTGGTCACTGACAAAGTTTTCGGATGCAATCAATTCTATACCATCTAGTTGGCGTTCTTTTTCTGCTTGAATTAGTTCAAAAATTTGTTCGTCGCGTTGCATAATTGTATGTTTTTAAATTTCCGCTTTAAGCGAAAATAGTTTTATCGTTAAATATTTATCAAAAATAAGAAATACTGCTTGTAAATAATTGAAAAAACATATATTTACTTAGAATTTATAAACAACAAATCAACAATTATATATATGCCATTATCCGCAAATAATCCAGACAGAAAATCATGGTTACACGTCGATAAAAACTCTGACTTTCCTATTCAAAATATTCCTTTTGGTGTTTTCTTAACTAGAGACGACATTATTACCATTGGAACACGAATTGGAGACACAGCAATTGATTTAGGCGCTTTACACCAATTAGGTTATTTTGAAGGCATACCATTAACAGATGATATTTTTCTTCAAGACACCTTAAACGATTTTATTGCTGATGGACGCAAAACGTGGCGTTTGGTTAGAAATAGAATTGCTGAAATATTTGATGCTGACAATGACTCGCTTAAAAATAATGTAAAACATAAAGAAGTTGTTTTATTTAGATTAGACGAAATTGAAATGCAGTTACCAGTGCAAATTGGTGATTACACAGATTTTTATTCTAGTATAGAACATGCTACTAATGTTGGGACCATGTTTAGAGATCCTGACAATGCCTTATTACCAAACTGGTTACACATACCTGTTGGTTACCATGGTAGAAGCAGCTCTATCATCCCATCTGGAATACCAGTACACAGACCACAAGGTCAAACCTTACCTGCTGGAGCAACTGAGCCAGTATTTGGACCAAGTAAATTAGTGGATTTTGAGTTAGAAATGGCTTTTATTACTACTGATGCAAATGATTTAGGAGAACCAATTCCGGTTAATGAAGCTGAAGAATATATTTTTGGTTTAGTATTATTTAATGATTGGTCTGCACGTGACATCCAAAAATGGGAATATGTGCCATTAGGACCATTTTTAGCTAAAAACTTTGCATCATCAATATCTCCTTGGATTGTTACTTTAGACGCGTTACAGCCTTTTAAAGCTGACAGCCCAAAACCACTTAAAAAGCTTTTACCTTACTTACAACAAAACGGTAAAAAGAGTTACGATATTAATTTAGAAGTTGCTATACAACCTGAAAAGGCTAAAGAAACTGTGGTTAGTAAATCTAACTTTAAGCATATGTATTGGAGTATGTCGCAACAATTGGCGCATCATACTGTAAATGGATGTCCAGTTAACTCTGGAGATATGATGGGAAGTGGTACTATATCAGGACCGACACCAGATACTTATGGATCGATGTTAGAATTATCGTGGAGAGGTGAAAAACCTGTAAAACTTAATGATGGTACAGAGCGTAAATTTATTAATGATAATGATACCGTTATTATGAGAGGTTACTGCGAAAAAGATGGTACTAGAATTGGATTTGGAGAAGTTAAAACAAAATTATTACCAGTGTTTGAGCCTAAAAAGGCAAAATAACAACTTATTAAACATCAAATAGTTAACCCTTAAATTTAAAAATTTAAGGGTTTCTTTTTTGGGTTTGGCACGTAAATTGAATTTCTATATATATAGAAACCAATTAAATCCAAAAAAGATGAGAAAATTTACACTTATTTCAGTAGTTCTTCTAGTACTTACATCTTGTGTTGGAAGAAAACAAATCGAGAAACAATTACATTCTGGTGATTACGATTTAGCCATTAGTAATGCTTTAAAAAAGTTAGAAAACAACAAAGATAAAAAGCGTAAGCAAAGCTACGTAATGATGCTTCAAGATGCCTATTACAAAGTGGTTGACGAAGATCATACTAACTTAAACCATTTAACTAAAGATGGAAATCCAGAGTTGTATGAAACGATATATAACACCTATTTAGATTTAGATAGTCGTCAAAATGCAATCAAACGTGTTTTACCTTTACAAATTAGTGGACAAAATTTAGAACTTAATTTTAATGATTATAGTGATGAAATAATTAACTATAAAACTAAAGTATCTGAGTATAAATACGGACAAGCTAAGCAATTAATGACAACAGATAATAAGTTTTACAATCGTGATGCTTATGAGTTGTTACAGTCCATTGAAGCGATTAATCCTAACTACAAAAATGTTAGAGATTTATTAAGTGAGGCACATTTAAATGGGACAGATTTTGTTTTAGTTACTGTACAAAACCAGACACGTCAGATACTACCACAACGTTTGGAAGCCGATTTATTAAATTTTGATACTTATGGCCTTAATCAGTTTTGGACAGCATATCATGCTAATCAAGATCATACCATTGATTACGATTATGCAATGGAGTTACAATTACAACGTTTAAATATCTCTCCAGAGCATATTACAGAAAGACAATCATTACGTCAAAAAGATATTATTGATGGTTGGGAGTATATTTTAGACAGTAACGGAAATGTTGTAAAAGACAGTTTAGGTAATGATGTTAAACAAGATAAAATTATAAATATTAAAGCTAGATTTTTTGAAGTTAATCAACTTAAATCTACGCAAGTTATTGCTAAGGTTGTTTACACAGATTTAAAGCAAAATCAAATAATAGATAATTTTTTAATAGATAGTGAGTTTGTTTTTGAAAACACTTTTGGAACTGTAAAAGGTGATCGCAGAGCTTTAAATACTGAAGATTTACAATTACTAAAAAACCAACTTGTACACTTTCCTAGTAATGAACAAATGGTTTATGACACTGGAGAAGACTTAAAATACAAATTAAAAGATATTATAACAAGATATAGTTTTAGAGGTTAACCTTATGTGCTATACCAAAACAAAACTCCCAAATAACTTTGGGAGTTTTTTTATTATTGCTACTACTTGATTTTTAATATTAACAGGAAGGTTGTACAACAGTTTATCGACCCTTGCCTTTCTTTTATTATGTTGGATAACTGTCGTGATTTTTAATATTTACTAATAACTTTAAAATCTTGTCCAAATGAGACGTTATTAATTAAAAGTAAAAGTGTAATTATTAGTTTATTCATTTAAAAAATGGGAATTAACTTGATTTATGTTAGTTGTAAATTCTAATTATTTCGCCATTTCCCTTTCCATTTACACTTCTAACATAGCCATTTATAACTTTATTCATAGGGATTGGATTATGGCCAGGAAAATAGTCTTTGTATTTTTTATAAGCATCTTCTACCATTCCTGAAGACACCACATTTACCCTAATTCCGTTTTCAATTTCTAGAGCCACTGCTTGTACAAAACTATGAATACCACCATTTACCATAGCAGCACTTGTGGTCTTAACAACTGGATCGTCTGCTAAAATACCAGTGGATAAGGTTATTGATCCTTTTGGGTTTAAATACTGTTGTCCAATACGCACCAGATTAACTTGTCCCATTAATTTACTTCTTAATCCAATATAATAATCGTCTTCAGTAAGATTATTAAAATCGTCCCATTTTGCCTCTCCTGCAATACAAATAATGGCATCTAATTTTCCAATTTGTTCAAACATGGCTTTTATTGACTTGCTGTCTACAATATCCACATTTACATCGCTATTGCTTCGTCCAGCGATTATTATTTGGTTGTTTTCTTTAAAATGCGCAACAACAGTTTTTCCTATTGTTCCGTTTCCTCCTATTATTAAAATTTTCATAGTTTGTTTTTTAAGTTAAACATTGATTTTTCTTGCAATTATCTTTGTTACTTCTTGACTTGTAAATGGTCAAAGTAGCAATCACACTCCAAAGTAAATTGGTCACAAATGGAGGTATTGCGTTATAGAAATAACAATTTATGGCTATAAAAAGGCCTCCAACCAAATTTAAATACTTACCATAATCTAACCATTTTTTATTTTTTAATAAGGTTAATGCGTATGCCAAGATTATAAATCCTGAACCTGTCCAACCTAAAATATCAATTAGTAATTTCATAGTTTGTTATATTGCGAAATATAGATATGAATGCTTAATTTTTTTTAAATTAAAAATTCTGTGAACTGTTTAATGGTCTTTTCGTTTCGTTTTAAATAGGACCATTTTCCATGTCTTGTTGCTATTAAAAGACCACATTTTTCCATATTTGTTAAATACGTTGAAATAGTAGATTGAGATAATTTTGTTTTTTCTTGAATATAGGTAACACAAACACCATCATTAAAATGCTTTAATGTTTCGTGTGGCGGAAAATGTTTTTCTGGCTCTTTTAGCCATTCTAATATTTGAAATCGGATTTGATTAGATAAGCATTTACCAATTTCTGTTGCTATTTTCAAATTCATAATGCTAACATATCGAAAATTCTAGATATATAAAAATGAAAACGTAATTATTTAAAAAAAAATTACTTTAACATCCCTTAAATCAATGATATATTTGAAGTGGCATTTGAACACTTTAAACAATTGGCTGACTATATAATTCTCTTTTAAAATCCTTTGGAAAACTTAGTAATGCTTTAGTAGTTGTAACTATTAACATGGCTTTTTAGCCTTGTCAGTAATTAAACTCCTATTGTGTTAATTTGTGCAAGAAAACTAAAAATTAGCTACAACATTTATAGTCATGATTAAGTTTAAACTAAAAGTCTTACTGGAAGCTAAGCTTAATCCCTAATTAGCAGAAAGCTAAACAAGGTGTTTTGAGTTTTTATTTTTAATTAGGTAACTGTTAATTACTATTTGAGTAATTAAAGCGCCACAAAAAATCCCGAGATATCCAAATAGTTTGATATGAGTCAAATTTTTCAAAACAGTTCCAAAATATAAACCAGCTAAAATACCTAAGATTAAAATGACAATATATTTTAGTAATTTAATTCTTCCTAATTTTACTAATTCATTATTCTTTTTTTCAAAAGATTCATTATTAATAATATACTGTTTTAAATTGTCTATATATGTTTCAAAAATAGATGAAAAAGCTATTGGTGTAATAACTCCAAAACCATAGGTTTTAACTGTATGATGGATAACAATTTTATGATTATCAACACTTTTGACTTTAATATTAGATTCCCAATTTAGAACATTTAGTTTCCAGCCATCAAAAATTGACCCTTTTTTCTCAAAAACAAGATCGGTTTCATCCTTTATAATTTTAAGATTATTATTTTGAAAATAGTGAATAAGCTTGTCCTTTGTTACTGCGTTATTATTTATTTGAAATTCAAAACTATTATGATATTCTTTCATGAGATCAGATAATTAGACTCTTTTACTATGATTTATTAAGGATAAATTTAAACATTAATTTTATACGCTGTTGTCGTTCGATTTTTTATCCAATTCTTAAATTCTAAATTAACCTTTACTTCTTGAATTCCGTGAGTTTTATTTTCAAAAGTAAAAGTAGGATGATAGTCAATTTTGTATTTTTTTAATATTTCGTCGATTTTTAATTTCTCAAATTTTGCTTTAGTTTCTTGTTTTTTAAACGCTTTAAGTTTAGAGTACGCCATTCCTAAAAAAGTAAAACCCATTACAATAATTCCAAGTTTTACTGACCATATAAACACGCTATGTATTGTCCATTCTGAAAAATAATATCCTCCAATTATTAATAAAATTCCACTAATACTAGTCCAAAATATAGTGAGATGAATTGAGTTTTTATTATTACTTAATATTACCAACTCTAGGTTTGTCCTTTCTAATTTTTCTAGAAATTTTTCATCAAATTTAATTTTGGAGCAAGTATTTATAAAGTTAGGCTTTTTTTGGGTCAAATTACAAGTCAAACCATTTTCAAAACTTGTCCTTTCGTTTTGACATAAAGCACAATCATTGTATATACAAAGTTTAGACATTAGTTTTTTAATTTATTTCCATTGGTTTAACTCCCATAACTTTAATCCACTCTGTCACTTCTAAAGGTTTCCAATGCTTATTGGTGTAAACTTTATAAATATAATCGTACAAGGCTTTAGTTAAAAAAATTAGTCGACCATCATTTGCGCCAGAAGCTAAATAAACCCTTTCGTTAATGCCTTGTTTTTCTGCTTCTTGGTTTATTATTTGAGCAAATCTCATCACTGATTCTCCCCAACCATAATTTTTAAAGTTTTTAAAAATTACATATTTAGTTCCGTTTATTGTTATCCTATGATTTAACCATTTATTTTTATCATCCCATACTTCGATATGGTCCGTTATATTTATTGTCAACCCAATTTTATTAAAAGTTGGTTTCACTTGTTCTAATAGTTCTGTAAATCCACCAAGTTCAAAGACGGTTTCGCCATCACACCAATAATATCTATAATCAAGAGGAACACCAGTTTGATCATCCCAAATGGAAACCAACTCGTTTGTTGGATCATAATTTTTAATTAGTTCATTTTTTAAACTGTCAATATTTTTTTTGTCAGTGTATTTATAATAACCCAACTCCTCAATTTTTGTCACAAATTGAGTTGCTGATACCTCTTGATTTGATTTTAGTTTTGCTTTGGTTTTTACATTATAGGCACCAAAAAGACCCAATCCTATTAACAGTCCAATTATAATTCCTAATTTATTCATTCAGTTAAATATTTGCTACCCTGTTAATATATTGTTTGTTGTTTGACATGTATTATAAAATTTTACAAGAAAATTGGATAAAAGTTACGACATAGTAAGTTAGCACTAATTTGTGGATGATTTAATAGCATATTTATACACTAAATCTGTCAAATAAATTACAGATAGAATATTTGTGAAGATTTAAATAAGTACTCTTAAACTAAAAAATTAATTTTACACGAAATGGATCATGATTTTTTTATTCAACTTTCCTATACACATCTGTTCCGCAGTCAATACAAAATCCTTTACCCTTTGTTAAAGTTAATAGTCCATTTTGTTTGACTTGTATTGAATACAGTTTATTACATTCAAATTCAATATAATAATTTCCCCAACCTTGTCTGATAAGCTCAAATTTACCATTTGAAACTAATTTACCATTATTGAAAATTTTTAGTGTTTTATCTTTTTGAAATAGTATCTGTTCATCCTTACTTCCTTTAAAGGGTTGTAAGAGATTTGTCATAGTTTCCCATTGCCATTTTCCAACTATTTGACTGATGTTTAATTGTTGTTTTTGAAAATTAATCCCTCTAATTCTATCTATTGCGTACATTGAATAAAAGGACTCTTTATTCTGTTTAGCAAACGTTAAGTATTTTTCTATTAAAATTGAATCTTTTGTTTTTAATTCGTTGTTTTTTAAATAAGATACATACTCTGAAAAGTTTTTCTTCCTTAAAGCGTCTAACGAAAAATCTTCTGAAATTAATTTCTCGAATTGTATCGTTGGTAAATTTCCTAAAGAATCAATTTGTGATTTTAAAATAGATAATTCATCATTTAATTTTAAGTTTTCATCCCTTAATTTAGCTTCATTTTTATTACAGGATTGTAAAGTAAAAATAACCAATAAAAGTAAAATTATTATTCTCATAGACCTCTATGTCTCGTGCTTTTAGTATGCACTATTGTGGATTATTTATTTACCTAAAAGTTCTTCTTTTCTAAAAATTACCATTCGCTTAATTAAATCTTTAGGTAAAGGCTTGTTTAACGGAAACTTGACTGTCCCCTTACCTACTTCTAAATCTTTTAACTGGTCTGAAAAGTGGTCTACTGTTGCTTGATAAGGATAAAAACTTATGTGTTTAGCATAAGCAACTATCATGATTTGTTGCTGTGGTTTCACTTTTGGAATAAGGGTAAAAGAAGGCACTTTATAGTTAGTGATTTCCACTGTTTCTGGAACAGCTTCTTTTATCAAACTTCTTAGATCGCGCAAAATTGATTGTGCTTCTAATACTTGACTATCAATATAGTCATCTATAGTTTTAAAGGTTGGCATTGGTCCTTTTTTTTCCATTTATTTTAAATTTTTAGTTTGTTTATTACATTTCAAAATTCTGTCAATTAGCTTGTGTAATTGTCACCCAGAGTTAATTAGTGATTTTTAGATTTTAAAAACAGCACCAACATTAAAACTCATATAAAAATTCTTTCCACCTCTTTGTTCCGTAGTGTCGGTAAGTCCAATCAGATTAAAATTTTCAACGACCATTAAAAAATTGGGTAATATTTGAAATTTATATCCAATGCCTCCATTAATTCCAAATTGAGTTGATTTAGCCAAGTCATTTATACTAATAAAACCATTTCCATCATTATAATTTGCTTCTGCTTCAGTTAAAAATCCAATACTAATTCCATAATTTATGTACCAGTTTTGTTTTGCTCCAAAGTGATAATTAATAGTTAATGGAACAGTAATGTACTTTGTTCTTTCGGAATATTTGTCGGAAAAAATTAAAAAGCCAGCATTGTTAGTTCCCATTTTTTGATAAAGCAAACCTGAGCGTAAACTCCAATTGTTGTTAAAATAATAATTTCCGTAAACTCCTAATTGAATACCAGAAACAGATGATGAGCCAAAAAGGAAAGAATAAAATTGGTAAGAATCACTATATCCTATTATTGGAGTAACTTCTAAATCTCCTTTTTCTGTCGTTTGTCCATAACTAAATAAACTACTAATTAAAAAGCCAAAGCAGATTACATATTTCATATCATATTTTTATTTTTTTGATCTATAATTTTAATCATCAATGTCAATCAAATATTTTAAGCTGGATGGTCTGTTTTTAATCTTTCTACTAAACCGTCTGCCCAATCTTTAATTCTGGGTCCAAAGCATTCTAAAATAGCATCAACACCAACAACGCTTCCTTTTGCAAGCCTACCTAAAACTGCTAGATTAAGTGTTTGTTTTTTATTTTTAGAGACTACTAATCCATTTTGTTTTGTGTCTACACCAAGTTTACTATGTATGGCTTGTATTAAATTATCATTTAATAAATTGGTTACAATTGGCGAAATTACTTTTTCGATTTTTGGACTGTCTAAAACAGCGTTAATCATGGTGTCTACTGTAATTTCTTGGTTATGTTTTTGTAATTGCCAGCCATTATCTGTTAAATTAATTTTAGGATCGTTGACAAAATTTAAATCTAATGTACCTTGATAAGTTAAGGCTAATATCTGTTGTAAACTTTCAATAGGTGGTCCAAAAGCGTAACGTTTTATACGCTCATCAAGCGCGATAACTTTGCTTATTATATCCTCTTGTAAAGCTGAGTGAGACATCATTGCGTATAATGTTGGTTGGCAATGACGCCAAACTTGACCTAAGCAATAATCTAAACTTATTGGCTGTTTTGCAGTAGCCATATCTACATAAGCTTGAATAATAACTTCTGGCGCATTATCGTGAGATAGTAATAACTCGTGTTTAAAATTTTCGTCTTTTAGATAGGCTTCTGTTATTGTTTTTAATGCTAGAACAGAAAAATTATGTTGGTAAGCGTGATTTCCTAATTTTAAGTATTGATTGGCAACTATAGTCGCAATAGCTTTAATTAAAAAAGTGTTGCCATTATTATAATTTTCATCCTCTTTAATTTGTAATAATTCTGACTTAAAACTTAAAATTTTAGCATCACTTGGTGTAAATAACGCATCAATTTTGGAGTTTAAAGGTTTACAAGCCATAGGTAAACCATCCAATGAAAAAGGTATAAGTTTTAAGGTGCTTTTTCCTGGATGATAATTCATTTTGTTTGTGTTGGTATCAATAACTTCAAAATAACCACCATTTGCTTTGGTTATAGCCCTAATAACATCTATGGTTGCTAGTCCAAAACCTCTAAGTCCAACTGTATGAGCTTTGTTTTTATAATCTATAGATAGTAAGTGTTTTATAGGATACGCTTTTAAAAACAAATTAACTGTGTTATTATTTTGAGCATAATTTATCCAATCTTTTAATTGTTTGGATGTTTTGGTTTCCTGATGTCCAATAGTCAATACGACCTCGTCTGCATTATAATTGTTACCATTGTCAACAGTAATTGTAAAGGATTGATTGTTGCTTTTGACTGCTGTAACTTCAGAATTAAAAACGGTCATTACATCAAGTTTTTGTAACGTTTGAGCAATACTAGTGTAGCGCGCTTTTAAATACTTACCAACATCAGAACGTTTAGGAAACACTTCATGTTTATTATTATAAATAGCATCTTGGCTTTTACCTGTCCAATCATGGTAAGACATAAAGCCTTCTATTTTAGTGTTTTTAATTTTTATTACAGGTCTTTTAGCGATAGTTAAAGCGCGTTCCGAAATATTTAACCAATTAGTATCTGGTTGATCTAAATTATATATAGAACCACAACCTAGTTGAGCGGATTTTTCAAAAACTACAATTTTTGGAAGTGTTTTTAAATTAGTATTTGATAATGCAATCATTATATTTTCTAATGCTGAAAGACCTCTTGGTCCACATCCAATGATAGCAATTGTTGTAGTTTTTGGTGTACTCATTTATAATTTTAAAATTGAAAAGGCACTAATGAATTGTAAGATACTTAAAGAATAATTTTATTCATAATACAATTGCTATTTAATTATAACAGACTCCCTCAGACTCATTTTTAAAATTGAAATATTAACCTAAATCGCACTTTTATGGTATTACTTCTTGTTTTGTTTTTATTATAACTTTAAAAAAAACAGATAAATATCCACGAGGAATTTGTTGACTAGTATATATAGTTACAAAAATTATAAATGATGTTAACCACAGTCTTTATAGCTTTTCAAATTGGATTCCCATTAATGTAAAACTGATAATTTCGTTTTTCTCATTTCTTTCAAATGCTATTGGGCTAATAGATATTTCTAATAGGTTTTTAGAAATTGATGTCAATTCTGTTTTGTATGCTCCATTTTTATAATATAAATATAACGACCCATTATCTAAACTAATTTTTTTTGCTATTTGAAAGTCTGCATTATAGTATTCTCCTTCAAATTGACTTAATTCTTTTTCAGAATGTACATAAGGCTTAAATTGGTTAAATACCCAAGGCTTATCATTATTAAATTCATTATAAGTAAAATAGGTATTTCCCTTTTCTAAATTAAACTTAACAAGCGCTTTACTGTTACCCATTAAAAATATAAATTCATTATTTCCGATAGGTTTTAGCTCTGCAATTTTATCTCCATCTAATGTATATGCAATAAGTTTATCGTTTTTTACTTGAATTGAATTTGCTTTCTTATCGTCATCATTATAGTAATATAAGTAGTGTCCTTCATATTGCTTTAATTGGTTATTTGAAAGTGTTATAAAATTATATGTTTCGTCTAAAGTTTCGTTTTTAGGATTTGGAGTTACATATAAGTCTACAAAATCAAAAAAAGTATCTCTAAATTCGTCTTCAAATTTATTTTGAGTAGTAAAAAAGGCGATTTCTAAGCTTGGAAAATAAAGATATTTAGAAACAAAGCCACCAGCACTCATTCCATCAAATCCGACAGCTTCATGTCCATTATAGGTTTCAAACTCTACACCTAAACCAAAATTTATTTTTTTACCATTATTTAATGTGGCTTTAGTGTGCATTTTTTTCCATAATTCTGGCGAACCAATTGTAGCATTTCTTAAATTAAGGTGCCATTTGTGCATATCATCAGGGTTTGTCAAAATCTGTCCATCTCCAACAAATTTTACAGCATGAAAATGAGTTTTATAATACTGACCATCATCTTCTATATACCCAATTGCTCTATTTTTTATGGACTTATAAATATTGTCCTTAATAGCTGTATTAGCCATATTAAGTGGATTGAAAATGTTTTTTTGTAGATAATTGCTATACGTTTCGCCAGAAGCTTTTTCTATAATAGATGCTAGTAGTATATAATTGGCATTGGAATAATAAAAATGCTCTCCAGGTTTAAAACGAAGTTCACTAACTTTAGTAATAATGTTAATCATTTGATGTTGATCAATATAGTCGTTAAACCACAAATCAATAACACCAAAATAAGGATCAACTTCTTTAATTCCACTAGTTTGATTTAGCAGTTGTTCTATAGTAGGATTTCCTTTTTTATAATGCGGAAGTTTATCTATATACTTATACGCTGGCTCTTTTATATTTAATTTACCTTCTTCCTCAAGTAATAAAATAGCTGCTGCTGTAAATTGCTTAGAAATAGAAGCAATATCAAAAACCGTTTTGCTGGAAATAGGGATATTGTAATCTAAATTTGTTGTTCCATATTGTTTTTGAAACAAAATTTGGTCCTTTTTAAAGACTGCAATCGAAAATCCAGGTTCATTTGCTTCTACTTTATATAATTTATCAATTTTGGTATCTAAATTTTGAGTGCATACTATGTTTGGAATTATGCAAAAAACTATTAAAATTACTAAATATTTACTTTGATTCATTTGTGATTGTTTCTATTAAAGATAGATGTTTTATCAAAATGTTACAGTCTATCTTTTATTGCAACTAATGTAATTGTTTAGTTAGGTCCCATATTTTGAGTTAGTTACTTATCAAATAATTACAGAATAAAAAATACGTGCCTTTTGTTGTTGGTAAGATAAAACTGGTAGCAGATTATATATAGGTATTACCAAACGTTTTTATTCAATCAGTCCAAACAATGTATTTTCATCGACGTCAAGAATTTTTAAAATTCCTTTTTCTTTTGAATAGTAAAGCGTTTTAGGATAATTTCTAAGAATATATACATTTGAATAATCAACACCTTCTACACTAGTAGTGTCAATAAATTCATTTTGGAAATAGTAAAAATCATCTCCAAAACAATCATAAAAATAAGCTGTAAATTCAAAGTCATTATCTCTATCACTTTTTACAGTTATCTCTCCTTTATAGCAATTTGAATTATCAATAAACGAAATTCTTCCAACTTCTATAAAATCGTCTGAAGAAGAGCCAAATATAAATGATGATTCGTTAGGACCATCAGCAATATATTCTATAGTTTTTGAGTTAACAGAAAAAGAAATAATTTCATTAGTTTCAATGTTTTTCAATTGAAAAATTTCGCCTATTTCATAAGTTAGTAATGCTTTACCTTCTTGACTTAAATCATAATATTGATCTTCAACTTTGCAAGAGGTGACTAACAAAAGGATAATTACTATTTTAAGATTATAAATAAATTTGTTAGTCATTTTGATGTTTTTTTTCTTCTATTGGGTAACGTATTGATGTACGACTTAGATACGTGTTTCCAAACTAAAGTTAACCAATAAATCACAGATAAAACATCCGTGAGGATTTTTGTAGTTAAACTAGAACCAGTAATACATTATATACGATTTTGTATATCGTTATTTTTGATATTCGATTTTTCTTTCCCATACCAAACCTAACTCTCCATTGTTATAGCTTTTTTTAGTTATCCAATGTCCTTGCTTGTCATAATGGTATTCCCAACTATTCCACTGTTTTTGATTACCATCTTTATCGTACCAATGTTGTGTTAAGATATTGTTTTGCTTATCATAAGTAGAAATAAATTTTGTATAATCACCATTGGCTTTAAAAAATTCGGAAATCACTTCATTTCCATTTGAATCATAAATGTATGTTTGAGTTTCGTTACTTCCATATGAATCGTAATGTATTTTTTGTATCATTTCATTATTAGAATTATATTCAAATTCAGTTGTAGAAACTTTATCCGATTTAGGGACGCCTCCTATTTTTGATATTACATTTCCGTTTTTATCATATTCGTTTTTTTGGATATAAAATAATTTATTTTTGCTGTTATAATTTTTTAGTTCTATTTCATTTCCGTTATCGTCAATTGTAATAATATAATATTGTTTCAAGTTTCCATTTAAATCACAAATTGTTGTTTTTATTTGTTTTTCACTTTCGTCTTTTTGAATTTTGGTAACCCTATAAATATTCCCTTTGCCATCGTATTGACCGTATTCAATTATCTTTTCATTGTCATCATACACTTCATACTTTACAAAATGGTCGTCTTTAAATGCAGAATCTCGTGGCATTTCTGAAAATCTATTTGTACTGTATTTTGCATGAATAATTTTCCTTATTTTTAAACTATCTTCCGCACCTTGAGCCCAAATAATAGAAGTTGAGCAAATTAATGCTAAAGTCAATAAAAATATGTTTTTCGTTTTCATTTTTTTAATGTTGTATAGCGTTGTTTTGTATCTTTTTTCGTGGTTTAAGCATCTAATTTAGCAAATTAAAACCAAATAGAAAATCTGCGAGGACTTTTAAAAGTAGGCTAAAACTAGCTATTAATTATAAGCTTTGTTGTCCAATGTTTTTTATTCTCAATCTTAAATTCCGCTCAAAATAAATCCGACTGTTATAAAAATCAGCGTTGTATATATAAACGGTTTTTTAGCTTTATAAATATCCGAAATTAAATTCCAACAATACAAATAAATAAAAATTGGTATCATAAAACCTAAATACGGAAAGTCTTTTTCAATGGTCAGTTCAATTCCAGCAAAAAACCAAAATAATCTCAATAAGAACAATAATGTTCCAAATAAAATCCAAATTGAATTAATTTGTGCCATTCTCAACCTTTTGGTTTTTTTTCTATCAGTTGCAAAAGGTTTACTCATCCATAAATATGTTGTAAAACAAAACGAAAATCCAACCGATGCAAATCCGATTAAAGTGAGATAATTAAATGATAATTGGTAATTAATAATGTTCAGCCAATTCATAGCCTCAATATTATCTCCGATATTACACAATTTTAAACTTATTCGTAAAAGTGAATTGAAAATAATACAATATCCAATTCCAACAACGATTCCGCTATAAAATCGGAACTTACCAATTTCCATTATCGTTAAGTCAGATTTTAGTTTTTTCAATTCAGCAGAATGTTTGTTTTAATAGTTTTACAACGGTTCCGTATAAGAATAGTCCGGTTTTGTGTGCGAGGATTGTCCGAAGGAAAATCAGATGTAACAAAATTGCATGAACTCTCGATTACGCACCTAATTTAGAATTATTTTACACAATGTTGTAACACTTATTTAATCAAATTGAGTTATTAAATAGACAATATCTTTTTGCATATACTCACCAGCTTTTTTTTGATACTCTCCATTTTTATTTATAATTAGTATACCATAACAAGTTTTGTCTTTAGAAAAGATTTGATTTAAGAAAAAATTATTAATATCTACAAAATGATTCTTTGAATCAATAACTTTTTTTACTCTCAATTTATCAGAGTATACAAAAATGTTCCTAACGTTTTGTAGTTCCATTTTTGAATAAAATTCAGTCCACCATTTCAAAGAATTTTTCAAATTTTGATAATTATCATAGTGACAACTACTTTCCGGTTGTCTGAAATTCACAAATAGGAATTCTTCTGAATCCCATTTATAATTTTCTTTGATAAAATTTAATTGAGCTTCAGTAAGTTTTTCAGTAGTTATATTTTTATTAGGTCTGTTAAAACTTAAAAGTCCAACTGCCAAAATAAGAAATAGTATTATTTTTTTCATATGTGTTACAATGTGTTTGTATATGGTTTGTTGCGTGTTTCAAATAACTAATTTAGCAAATAAAAACCGAATAGAAAATCCACGAGGATTTTAGTAAGTAGGCTAGAACTAGCAAAAAATTATAAACGGTGTTGTGTTTAGTTTATTTATAAGATATTACGTTTCTTATAATTTTCCCTGAGTCTATATCTTCGATTTTAACTTCAGTTATAAGGTTTTGTTCATTGAGTTTGTAACTAATTGATTTATTGCATATAACCTTTTTAGATTCTATATATATTGTTTTGATATGAGTGATTAATTGATTTTTAAAAGTATAGTAAGAAATTGTATTTTCATTTTTCCACTCAGATAAAAGTTTTACAGTTTTATTTTTATCATCGTATTTATATTCATAAATCATATTATTTATAGAGTCATGATATTCTCTTACTAATCTATTCTTGGAGTCGAATTCATAAAGTATAGTTGGAATTCCAGATATATTATAAGTCACAATGTTTTTTGAATAAGAATAAAAAACTGGATTTTCAATATTTTTACTGTCAGTTATTTTAATTATTTGATTGTTTGAATATTCAAATGTAAACTTACTTACTATTTCCTGATCAATTAGTTTAAAAACGGTTAACGAATCTTTACCCTTAGAATCAAAGTATCTAATTGATTTTGAAAACTCTTTATTTGTATTATAATAAGAAGGATATTTTTCAAAAGTTTCAATTTTATCGACTTGTTTTGTTATAAAAGGAAACATTAATTCTTGCTCATATACGTGAAAATAAATTGAGTATTCATCGCCTAATTTATGTTTATCTTGAGAAAAAGAAAGCATATAGTAGGACAATAATAATAAAGTTAAATAAGTTTTTTTCATAAGAATTTTAATTACACACAACGTTTAATATATGGTTTGTTACGTGGTTTAAGCACTAAATTTAACAAATAAAAACCGCATAGAAAATCCGCGAAGATTTTCATAAGTAGGCTAGAACTAGCAATAAATTATATATGGTGTTGTAACACCTTATTTTTCCATTATATATTTTTCGAAAGTTTCAAATTCAACACTTTCAATTTCTTTTTTTGAAGGATAACTGTGTCCATATAATCCTGCAAAGAGTGGAATTGGTTTTTCGGCTTTTTTTCCGTTTTCTTTAGTTTTTATATCATTAGGTAATAAAACTTCTCTTTCTACAGCAATGCTAAAATCTGACCAGCCAAAATTAAATTCAGATTTACACTTTTTACAAGTCCATTTTTCGTTTGAGTTTTCAGTACCTTTTTCCAGAGTTTCAATGTCAAAATTCTTTTTGACTTTTGAGATTAATAATGTTGTTTCCCAAGCTTTAAAAGATTTTCCGAAGTCGACACAATTTATTCCAACTATTTGGATAAATCTTGGATGTTGACAAGCACAAGAATCCCCTTGATAATATTTATCAGCTACTTTTTCAAGCAATTCAGATGCTCTATTATACCTAATTTGGAAATCTTCCACTGGTTTTGTTTTTAATTTTTTACAACGTGTTTATTAATGGTTTGTTGCGTTGTTTAATCACCTAATTTAGCAAATAAAAACCGAATAGAAAATCCGCGAGCATTTTCAGAAGTATGCTGGAACTAGCAATATATTAGATACGGTGTTGGCATACGTTTTTTGCTTAAAGTGTATTTTAGTTATTTTTGTTTCTATAAATATTTCCATCTTTCATTATAAATACAACGTTTTCTAATGTAGAGATGAAATCATTAATAATATCTCCTTTTACAGCTATTATATCTGCATTTGCTTTAGGTTTTATGTGTCCAATTTCATTTTCTCTTCCTAATTGAAAAGCTGATATATATGTGCTGGATTGAAGTATATCTAAAGGCTTCATTCCTGCTTCAAAATAATACCTATACATGTCTTTGGATGATTTTCCAGATGATACTTTTATATCTGTATAATTATCAGAACCAGCCACTATAGGAATACCTATTTCAATTGCTCTATCAAGTCTTTTTTTCATTCTATTAATATAGTTATCAATCCAATCTAACTCATTTTCGTTATAATTGGCGAGTTTTGCATAAGTATACATATATGATTTACTATTTTCTGTAGGTACAAGAAAGATTTGCTTTTCTGCCATTTTTACTAAAGTGCTATCTGCTAAATTAAACCCATGTTCAATTCCATCTACACCTGCTTCAATTGCATTCCATGCGGATTGATTTGTTACGGAATGAGCTGTGACTTTTAAATTATATGAGTGAGCAGTCTCTACAATAGATCTTATTTCATCTATTGTTAAATAGGTGTTATTGGGAATATTATCTGCGCAAATTTTGATCAAGTCTACATTTTGATTAACATGTTCACGGACAGCATTTTTTGCATCTTCAGGACTTGTTATTATTCGATATTCTAAATCTATTATGTTTTGATGTTTAGGTAGCACACCATAAACTTGTCCGCCATTTGCTGCCAAAATTGGACCAGATGCAAAAATACGAGGACCATCAATCGTTCCTTCATTAATAGCGTCTCGAAGAGCTACATCAAGGTATAAACCAGAGTTTCCAAGATCCTTAATACTTGTTATTCCTTCTTCTAAGTAACTTTTTGCTCTTTTGGCAGCACGAAGCGCTCTTAAAGCATCACTTTCCATGGTTAGAGATTGAATGCTGTGTTCAGCAAAATCTTCATTGGCCTCTTGAGAAAAAAGGACATGTGTATGAGCATCAATTAGTCCAGGAAGAACAGTATACTTTGTTAAATCTATAACTTTGCTGTTTTTAGGTAATGATTCAAATTCGCCAATAGAAATAATTTTTGTCCCTTGAATTTGTATAAGTTTGTTTTTTAGTAGCTTATTGCTTTTACTTTCGTATAAAAAACCAGCTTTGATATAGGTGTTTTTTTGTTGTCCTATTAATCTCGTATGCGAGGAAATAATAATTATGAATAAAAATATAAGGGTTTTATACATGTCTCAATTTTTGTTTAAATGTCTAGTCCTGAAATATGGCTACAGGTTAAAATTGAATTAAGC